>Ga0210050_1000478_pt1 | contig 51027 bp, 79 predicted proteins | sample CryGey132114_all_FD_185463 | JGI IMG/M metagenome (GOLD analysis project Ga0210050, IMG submission 185463) | Groundwater microbial communities from aquifer - Crystal Geyser CG22_combo_CG10-13_8/21/14_all (SPAdes) (version 2) | ecosystem: Environmental > Aquatic > Deep subsurface > Groundwater ... | reverse complement strand
TACAACGAGTTCAGAGTTATCTGCGTTGGTTTTTGCTGTCACGTCAACGACGGGTGCTCAAGGAACCCAATTTCCAACAGAGAAAATGGTAATCCTACCAGACGGCAACGTAGGCATCGGGACGACGGGACCGGGATATAAACTTGATGTTTCAGGAACAGGAAGATTTACAAGTACACTTTATGCAGCATCATTTATTTATACTTCAGATGAAAGACTGAAAGAAAACATTAGTTCACTAGATGTTCAAAGTTCACTTGATAAAATTAATAAATTAAGAGGAGTAAGTTTCGAATGGAAGAATTCTTCAAGAGGAAATGGAACTCAAATTGGTTTTATTGCTCAAGATGTTGAAAAAATTTTCCCTGAACTTGTTAAAACTGATGCTGAAGGTTATAAAGCAGTGGAATATGGAAATATTGTTGCTCCTCTTGTAGGAGCAGTTCAAGAATTAAGTAATCAAACCAATTTAATTAAAGAGTTTAATAAAAGAATTAGTGTTTCATTAAGTGAGTTAAATTTGTCAGTTGCAAATTTAAAAACTCAAACTTTTGAAATTAAAAATTATGTTTTAGAATTAAAAGTTGAAAATACTAAATTGAAAAAGAAAAATACTGAATTAAATGAAACTGTTCAAAAGTTAAGGGTAACTTTAGAAAATATTTGTTCAAATAAACCGGAGTTATGTAAATAAAAATGGTAAGAATAAGAATTAAGGGTAGGAAAGAGAAAAAATTTAAGAATAAATGGATTATGGTTTTATTTATTGTAATAATTACTTTTTATCTTGTTGCAGCATATTATCAACAATATTATAATATTGGTAATAATTCATATCAGTGGGTCGATGAATATGGAACTTGTTATAAAGTTCAGGTTGGAACGAGTCCGAATCCTGGTGCAGGAGTTTTTGTTCCCACAAATATTGCTGAAGAATGGAGTGCTTTTATAGATAATTATTCTAGTGGATATGTTTCTCTTATAACCTCTGATGCGGATAGTGATGGATATCCCACAACAAGTTGTCCCACAATTGGAACAGATTGCTATGATTCAAATGCAAATGCTCATCCTGGACAGACAGCTTGGTATACAAATAATAGGGGGGATGGTAGTTTTGATTATGATTGTAGCGGAGTTGCTGAAAAAGAATGGACTGAAACTTGTGATTTAAATAATTTTGGATGGAATTTAGTTACTCCTCCTGCTTGTGGTGTGTCTGGAACTTATTGCCTAGATGTTGATGGTTGTATTCATGGATGTTCAACTTATGTGCAGGCTTGTCATTAAAAATTAATAAAATATAAAAAATGAAAAATTTGTAAAAGTAATTCTCCCTTATGTTAATAATGTGAAAAGAAAGTTTTATAAACTTTTATTATAATATATTATAATGGAAACAATTATTAAACAAACTCGCAAGTTAGGAACTTCTTCAGGAGTTGTGCTTCCAGTTTCTTGGTTGGGACAAACAGTTTCAGTTACTCTTATTTCTCCAGATTATCTTCTTGACACTCTAAATATTCTAAAAAAAGAGAATGTTTTGGATGTAAAAGCAATCTATTTATCTGGAAGTTATGCAACAAATGAATATGATTTAGAAAGTGATATAGATATTTTAGTATTAACAGATAAGACTTCCCAAAAAATTGAAAATGGAAAATATGAAATTGTTTGTTATCCAAAAAAAGATTTGGAAAAAGAAAAATTAGAAAATATCCTTATTAAGCAAATGATTAAGGAAGGGAAGGTTCTTATTGGGGAAAAAATTGATTCGGGAATAACAAAAAAAGAGAAGGAAATTTTTTTTAAAGAAACTAAGGGAATTTTGGAGGAATTGGAGCATTTATTAAAAACAATTAATGTTAGTTACTTTGGAACTCAGAATTTGATTATCTATTCAACAGTTTTAAGGATAAGAACTTTTTTATATTTGAAGGGGGTTTATTCTAAAAATAATTTAATAAATATTGTTGGAGAAAGTAATTATTTATTTTATAGAAAGATAAAATCAAAGCGGAGAATTTCCAAAAAAGTTAAAGTGGAGGAACTTGAAAAGTTAATATGGGAAACCAGAAACATGCTAAAAGCAAAAGGAAAAAAAGATTAAAAAAACAAGGGATGGTTTGGAAAAACAAGCAATTATCCATGACACTAAAATAAAAATTCAAAGAGGAAGGAAAGACACCACAAAAAGTTATTGGGAAAATGAAGCAGAAATGCTTAGAAATGAAAAATTAAAAAGATTGTCTTTGATTAATAGAAAAAAGAAAGGATAAATTCAGAAAAAATTATTTTTTAATATATTAAATAAAAATGGATAAAAATATTAAAACCATTAATGAATTAATAAAGCGAAAAGGGTTTGTTAAGTTAGTTAGGGAAAAAAGAATAAAAGATAATTCAAAAAAATGCGGAGCTTAGTTTGGTTTCTTTATTTTTTTTGAATATTTTAATAAAACTTTGAAGGGATTAAAAGAAGAAATGCAAATTTCTGGAAAAAGAGTATTAGATGAAAAAGTTGTTAAATCTTTTTTAAATGGACGAGATAAGAAAGGAGAGATTAATTATTAAAATGAAATTTGATAAATGTGAAATTAAAAATATGATTGTGGTTGAATTTAGGATAAACTTTGAAAAATTTAAATAAAATAGTTTTAATTTATCCGTGAAGAGAGAATTATTTAAATAAATTTGGATTAAATTAATAATGATCTTAAAAGAACCAAAATTAAAAAATAAAGGGAAGATAATCCAAAAGTTGAATCCTTTTTGGAATTTATATTTGGAAAAGAATAAAAATTTTAGAAATGAGATTGAAAAATTAGAAAAGGAAATGTCCAAAAAATTGAATTTGGGAATTGATCTTGAGTTTTTTTATGTTGATGGAGAATGTGTGAGTATTGGTGCTTTGGATTTTTCTAAGAGAAATAAATTCCCTTTAATTCATGATTCAGAATTAGCATATTTTGGATGATTTTTTTATTAAATTTGGATTAAAACTTTCTTTAATTAAATATAAAAAGTTGTTTTTTGTTTAAAGAATATGAAATTAAAAGGGGTTTTAGGGGTATTTGTTTTTTTTGTTTTAACAATCGGAATATTTGTTTCTGCTGATGTTATTTCAATAAATTCAGGGGGAGGAGAGGGAATAGTTATCACTCCTGGAGCGAACCTTGAAGGTTTTTTCTTTGCATTTAATCGTGGACCAGACAATCCAAGCCCTCTTTTGAAGTCATTAAATGGAAGAAATGAAAGTGATACAAATTTGAATTGTTCTTTTGATGTAACTGACCCCGACAGTTTAGTGTTAAATGCATCAGTAGAATGGTATAAAGATTTGGATTATCAATTTACAATTAATCATACTTCTTTGACTAATGATACTCATGTGGATTCAATTTTATTAAATGGAAATTTAACTCTCGGAGACGTATGGAAATGTTCAGTTAGCGTGAGTGACCTGTATAACTCAACACAATTTATTGACTCAAATAATTTAACAATTATTGATATTACTAATCCAAATGTTTCAATAATTAGCCCAGAACCGATTATTTATGACACAATTTATGTTAACTTTAATATTAGTGTAACTGAGAATGAAAACATTTCAATTTGTGAGTACAGTCTTGACTCTTTAGATAATGTTACATTGAACAGGCTTAATGATTCATACTTTTGGGATTTACCTACGACAATTGGACCTGGTCCACATGATTTAGAGTATTATTGTAATGACACAAGTGGAAATTGGGGATATAATTCTACAAACTTTTCAGTTGCAAATTCTGCTGCAATTTCAGTTTTACTTTCTGACAATTTAACTACGGGAGTAAGATGGAATGTTGTCGCTTTACCAATTAATGACTTAGATGCTGTTGGAAACAATTTAAATTCTTCAACTTATTATATTATAAATGTTTCAGCAACAAATACCTTAGTTGACCTATATGTTAAAGCAAATGGAGATTTGATAAATGAAGGTCTTGATACTTTAGGTCTTGGAAATGAGACTTATTCTTTTAATTCAACAGACTCGTTACTTATTGGAGCAAACAAATCAATTATGACTACAAACTATTCTTTAATTGGAGGAAATATGGGAGACAATTCAGTTGTTTACATGAAGTTTTATTTGGATGCTCCTGCAAGTCAGCCAGCTGGAACTTATTTGAATAATTTAAGTTTTAAAGCAGTAAGAAATGGACAAAGTCCTTTATAATTTTTTAATAAATTAATATTTAATTTATTTTTTTAAAAGATAAGTATTTAAAATTTAATTTGTAATAGTGTTTTATGGGAAAGTTTTTTGATTATAGAAAAGAAATAATTCTAATTTTAATTATTATGCTTTGTTTAGTCTTTTTAATTTTTCAAAATATTGGAAATTTAACTGGAAATGTTATTGAAGGTTCTATTATTTCTAACGTTAGTGTTGCAAAATATTTAGCAGTCACTTTCGGAAGTAATTTGGCAGCAGGAATTCAATTTGGAAATGTGGTTTTTTTACCTGCAACGGACATAAATGCAACTCACAATTATGATGGAACAAACAATACAACAACATTTTATATTTCAGTTTCAAATGATAGTAATTCAGCAGTGGATTTTTGTATTAAGGCTGATACTGATTTGACTAGTTCTGCACTTGATGTAATTGGAGTTGGAAATGAAACTTATTCAAATTATACTTCAACAAATTCAACTGAACCAAATCTTTTATTCCAAACTTCTTTAACTACAAACTATTCCAAATCTTCAGTTAATGTGGGAATAGGAACTGATGATTTTTGGAGATTCTGGCTGGATGTTCCTGCTTCTCAAGCAAGTGGAAATTATAACAATACAGTTTACTTTAAGGGAGTTTTAGTTGGGGTAAGTTGTTAATTTTTTTTATTTAATAAAAATTATTTCAAGCGAAGAGTTTAAAAAACTGATTTCCTTTTGAAAGTAGTGAAATTAAAATGAAGAATAAGATGAATTTTAATAAGAATTTTGATACTATTTTGGTTTTTGTTGCAGCTTTATCTTTTTTTTTATTTTTTTTTCAAAGTTTTGTTTTAACAGGTCATGCAACTGAAGGAAGTACTACTTCAAACGTATCTATTGCAAAATATTTAGCAATTGCCTTTGGAGCAAACTTGTCAAATGGGATTCAATTTGGGAATGTAAATACTTTGCCTGCGACAAACATTAATGCTACTCACGATTATGACGGACCAAGTGATGAAACTACTTATACTGTTGACGTTTCAACAGATTCAAATACTAATATTGATTTTTGTACAAAAGCTAGTTCGGGTTTGACTAGTCCTGCACTTGATGTAATTGGAGTTGGAAATGAAACTTATTCCGCTGACAATTCAACAACAAGCACTATTCCCGCGTTGGGAAGTGAGACTTCTTTTACCACTAGTTATGTTAAGGCACAAAATGTAACTGCTCCTGGAAATTCAAGTTATTGGAGATTCTGGCTTGACATTCCAGCAGCTCAGCCAAGTGGAGATTATAACAATACAGTTTATTTTAAGGGGGTAGTTTCAGGACTTTCTTGTTAAAATGAAAATGATTAAAAAGAGGTTTTGTTTAGTTGAATAATAAAGTAAAAATGAAAAAGGTGTTTGTTAATTTAATATTTATATTTCTTTTTAGTATCTACTTATTTTCAATTGTTTCAGCAGGAGTTGGAGTTAGGTGGAATCAAGAAACTGCTCTACTTCCTGAAAATTCAAAGGTTTGTTTAACTTATGGAATTTATAATCCTTGGCCAACGGACTCTTATGTAAAAGTTCAACTTTCAGATTCACTTCAACCAATAGTTGAGTCTCAAGAAAATGTTGTGGATAGTGTTCCAAAGTATACTTATAGTAATTCTTCACTTCCTGTTCACTTTTGTTTTCAGACTCCTAAGGTTTACAAGAAGGACTGTCTACTTTTTGACCAATTTTTGTGTAAGCAGGATTGTTCTGAACCTCTGAAAGTTTATGAGGGTGAAGTTCAAGTTATGGAAGTTAGTGAAGCATCTGTAGCGTCAGGAGGAAGTGGAGGTTCAACTACCGCAATGTCAGTTTCAGCTCCATTAAGAGTTAGAGTTCAGTGTATAAAACATGGAACTGATTATAGCCTTCTTTACATAATTTTAGGAATAATTGCGCTGGGAATACTTCTTTGGAGAGTATACAAGCGTAAGAAGAAAAAATCTGGAAAATAGAGTTCAGAAAAGAATTAAAAAGTATTTTTGACAAGATAATTTATGGGAGGTTTAGATAGGACTTGGAAAAAAAAGAGTTTTAATAATTTTTTAATTTTTTTTATCATTTTAATAAATTTAAGTTTTATTCTTGCAGCTAGTTTTACTGGTTTAGCAACTGAACAAAGTTCTCCTTCTAACGTTAGTGTTACCGCTTTTCAAGTTATAAGGGATACTTATGATGGGACAACTTCGACTTTTATAGGTTTAAATGAAAGTACACTTAGAAATATGTCTAATGTAATTCTGGAAAATTCAACTTATGGCAAGATTAAATTCAATTCTAATTTAGATTTAGTTACAATGGCAGAGTCCGATTTAATTGTTAACTTTGACATTGACCTTAATATTTCTGACAATTTAATTAATGTATACAACCTTAATTTACCCGGGATAAATGTTTCTTCAAACATTTCTTTATATGGGATAAGTTATACTACTCCACAAATTTATCATAATGGGGTTCTTTGTAGCTCTGAATGTAGTGAAATAAGTTATTCAGGAGGAATCTATAAATTTCAAGTTACTGCTCTTAGTGGGGCTTATTGGTTAAGAGAAACTCCTGCGTCTACAGTTTGTGGGAACGGAATTTGTGAATCTGGAGAAACGTCAACAACTTGTCCAGCTGATTGTACTACCTCTTCTGGAGGAGGTGGAGGCGGAGGTGGTGGAACTACTACTCCCACAAATGAAACAGTTACTTCAACCCCCGGATATGATTTTAAAATAGACCCAAGTTTTATTCAATTACAGATGGATAAAGGAACCTATTACCAAAAATTGGTAAATGTAACAAATAATGGGTCAAACTCTTTAACACTTACTCTTTCAGTTGAAGGAGTTGAAAATTTTATTTTTCCAGCTGATTTACAATTTAGTTTAGAGCCTGGAGAATCAAAAAATTTAAGGCTCGACGTTTATGTTTCGAACTCACGTGCAGCTGATGTTTATGTTGGAAAAATATATTTTAATTCACCTCAAGTAAAAAAGAGTGCAGAGGTAGTTTTGCAAGTCAAAGAAACAGATGCTCTTTTTGACATTCGAACTGAAGTCTTAAAAAAGTATATTCCTCCAGGAGGAAGAGTGAGGGCTAACATTAGTTTAATTAATAAGGGGGATTTGAGAAATTTTGATGTTCATTTAGAGTATAAAGCAATAGGTTTTAATAAAAATATTTATACCATTAAAAAAGAAGATTTTGCAATTGAGCAATATTATAGTAATACTTTTTTCTTAGATTTACCTAATAATATTTCTATTGGAAATTATATCTTTTATGCCCAAGTTAGTTATAAAAATGTAAGCGCTTCTAGTTATGACACTTTTATTGTTGAAAGAATTTCTACTTTTTCATGGTTCTTATTAATTTTTATAATTTTGCTTGCTGCTTACTTAATTTATAGGTATTACAATGAAAAGAGATTGAGGGCAAGGTACGAATTTAATAAAAAAGTACAGGTTAAGAAGAAAGAACAAAAAATAAGGAAGGAGATTCCAACCGAAATTCCAAAATTACCAGATGACCTCGAATAAAAATTTTTGAATTTTTAAAATTTATAATAAACTTTCTTTTATAACAAGAAATATAAACTTCTTAATTTCTTTTTATTTATGTTAATTGGTTTAGTTGGAAAGCCTTCAGTTGGAAAAAGTACTTTCTTTAAAGCCGCGACTCTTGCGGAAGTTGAAATTGCAAGTTACCCATTTACTACTATAAAAGCTAATCATGGAGTAGGTTACGTTAAAGTAGATTGTATTGAAAAAGAGTTTAATGTTAAGTGTAACCCTAATCATGGTTTTTGTTTAAGGGGAAACAGGTTTGTTCCAATTGATTTAATGGATGTAGCTGGACTAGTTCCTGGAGCAAGTGAGGGGAAAGGATTGGGAAATCAATTTTTAGATGATTTGCGTCAGGCAGATTGTTTTATTCATATAGTTGACATTTCCGGGACAACAAATATTGAAGGGAAACCAACAACTGGGCACAATCCTGCAGATGATGTTAGGTTTTTGGAAGAAGAACTAAACAAATGGTATTTTAATATTTTAATGAAAATTTGGCCAACTTTTTCTCGTAAGGTAGATATAGAAGGAAGAAAATTAAGTGAAGCAGTCACAAAACAATTTTCTGGACTTAAAGTAAACGAGGAACAAGTAAAAGAAGTTTTACTAAAATTTAATTTTCCAAATAAATCAAGTCAATGGACTAATGAAGAACTTAAAAATTTTGCAAATGAACTTAGAAAAATTTCAAAACCAATGATTATTGCAGCAAATAAGGTAGATATTTCAGAAGGAAAGGAAAATTATGAAAAATTAAAGAAGGAATTTCCAGAATTAATAATTATTCCTTGTTCGGCTGATTCAGAACTTGCTCTTCGTCAAGCTTCAAAAGTAGGTTTAATTGATTACATTCCTGGAGAGAGGGATTTTGAAATAGTAAAAGATTTAAATGAAAAACAAAAAGAAGCTCTTCTCAAAATTAAAGAAAGTGTTTTAAAAGATTTTGAAAGTGGAACAGGAGTTCAGGAAATTCTTAATTTGGCAGTTTTCGATTTATTAAGATATTTGCCCATTTTTCCTGCGGGAGCAACAAAACTAGGGGACAGCAAGGGAAATCTCTTACCTGATTGTTTTTTACTTCCTCCAGGTTCAACAGCACTTGACTTTGCATATTTTTTACATACTGACTTTGGAAAGAATTTTATTAAGGCTGTCAATGCAAAGACAAAAATGATCTTGAGTAAAGACTATAAACTTAAACCAAGAGATGCACTAGAAATTATGACTAGATAAAAAAAATGATTAAAGATTTTAGCAGTAAAAAATTTTATGAAGAAACAAATGAAGAATTAGAAGGTCTAAGAAGAGAGGAAGGTTTTTGGGATGTTTTTTGGAGAACTTCAATAGATTATACTTTTACTAAAATTTTAACAGGAGCTTTTCTTTTACTTTTTTTTCCTCCAAAAAAAGAGATGATTCTTGATTATGCCTTTTACCAAAAAAATGTAATTCAACCAAAAATAGAGAAAGTTATAAATTATTTTGATTATAATAAAAATGGAAAAATTGACTTTGGAAAAGAGTTTTCCGAATTAGAAAAAACAATAATTTCAGGAAGAGGGCTTTTTCCTAGTGGAAGAAGTATAGAAGCTTATGAACTTGAAGCATATAACATTTTGAAAAGACAAGGAAAAGTAAAATGAAAATAAAATTAAAGGTTCATTCTAATTCATCACAAGAAAAGTTAATTAAAATTTCTGAGAGAGAGTTTGAAATCTGGGTTAAAGAAAAGCCTATTGAGGGAAAGGCAAACGAAAAAATTGAAAAAATTTTAAAAAAAGAATTAAGTCTAGATGCCAAAATTATCTCAGGATTTAATTCAAAAGTCAAACTTGTTGAAATTTAAAATTAGGTTAACAATAATCTTTTCCCCCCTTTTTATCAGGGGTTAGGTTCAAAATATTTTCATCATATTCTTTTGCATGATAATTCTCTTCAAAGAGAGTAATATATTTTTGAATAAAGTAAGACAGAACTTTATATTTTTCTTCTCAATTTAGAGTTTTACATTCTTCCATTACTTCCATTTGGACTGCAATGTGGTTTCTGTCTTTTGAATCTACCCTATTTAGAAGAGCTTTTTCCAATTTGTTTATTATTTTTTCAGAAGGAGAAAAATTACACTTTTCAGATTCTTCTTTTTTATCCATTCCTTTTACTAGGGGTTTCCAATTTAAAAAAGTTTTTCCTAGATTAATTATTTAAAGTTAAATTCCATTTTCTTTTGATGAAATACGAATTTTCTCCCAGTTTACAACTTTTAGCTGAAGATATTGCTACAAGAATTTTTCCACATGTAAAAATTGAAAGAGTAAAATGTTTTAGAAGTTATGGTTCTTCAACGAAGCGTACTATTGCAAGATGCCATGCCCTTGGAAAACTTATGCAACAAGCAATGGGTGTTCCTGCTTTTTATGCTTTGGAATTTTTAGGAGAGAAGTTTAACAAGATGAGTCAAGATGAGAAAGTTAAAGTTATGATTCATGAACTTATGCATATTCCCGAGAGTTTTGGTGGCGGTTTTAAAAATCATGACATCGTTTGTGAAAAAAATGTTGAGGAATGTTATCGTGCGTATAACTATTGTGTTAAAAATGAAAAAAAAATTGATTGGTTTAACCTTGAACGGCAAAAAAAGAAACGTTGAAGTTTTTAAAGTTCCTTGGTGGTATGAAGGAATAGGGTTGATGTTTCAGCGTCGGAGCAAAGCTAAGGCTTTAATTTTCGAATTTAGAAAACCAGTTTCTTTTAAGATTCATTCTTTTTTTGTATTTTTTCCTTTTCTTGCAATTTGGTTGAATTCAAAAAATAAAGTTATTTATTCAAGAGTGATTAATCCTTTCAATTTTGGGTTTTCACCGTCGGAAAAGTTTGTTAAGTTAATTGAAATTCCATTTAACAAAAGTTATGATTTCTTAGAATTCCCGTCGAGCAAAAGAAAGATTTAAATAGGAGTTTTGTTTTATTTCATTGAAAATGTTCCTTTAAGAGGAATTATAATCAATAAAAAGGAGGTGTTGAAATGGGAAAAGTAATTTTAAAAAATGCTATTAAAAGAATGCCTGGGCATCTTTACTATGTAGATGGAAAGGGAAATGTTTGTGAAGCTAAGATGGCTAGAGGGGGTAAGAAAAAGAAAAAAGCCGCTAAGAAACCAGTTAAGAAAAAGGCAGTTAAGAAAAAAGTAGTTAAAAAGAAAAAAAGATAACTCTTTTTTAATATTTTATAATAAGTTTCTGGGTAAACTGAGGTGATTTCTATAGGGAGTTTACCTTTTATTTTTTTATTTTTTGTCCTCTTTTTTTGTTCTTTTTGTTTTTTTATTGGGTTAGTTTTAAAAATTCTTAATTGTTTTATTCTTAATGACAATTGTTTTAGGAATTGAGTCAACTGCTCACACTTTTGGAATTGGAATTGTGAGGAATGGAAAAATAATTTCAAACAAAAGAGATATGTATACTACTAAATCTGGAGGAATTATTCCAATGGATTCAGCTAAACATCACCGAGAAGTTTCAAATAAAATTTATTTTGAAGCTTTAAATGAAGCTAAAATTAGTGAAGAAAAAATTGATGCAATTAGTTTTAGCCAAGGTCCAGGACTTCCTCCTTGTTTACTTGAAGGAATGAAATTTGCAAAAACTTTGTCTAAGCGTTTGAATAAACCTCTTGTTCCAGTTAACCATTGTGTTGCTCACTTAGAAATTGGAAATTGTCGCTCGGCATACCCTGAGTTGCGGAGTAAGGGGAATAAGATAGCTGGTGCGAAAAATCCTGTTTTGTTATATTGCTCAGGAGCTAATACCCAAGTTATAAGTTATGCTGGAGCTAAGTATCGGGTTTTTGGAGAGACTCTTGACCTCGGAGTTGGAAATTTTATAGATACTTTTGCTCGTTATGCGGGACTTGGATTTCCTGGAGGTCCAAAGATAGAAAAAATTGCATTAAAGGGGAAAAATTATGTTGAACTTCCTTATTCTGTTAAAGGAATGGATGTTTCTTTTTCAGGAATATTAACTAATTTAAAACAAAAATTAGAAAGAAAAGAATATTCACTTGAAGACTTAAGTTTTTCCCTACAAGAAACAGTTTTCTCCATGCTTTTAGAAACTGCTGAAAGAGCATTGGCTCATTTGGGAAAAAAAGAATTAGTTTTAGGAGGGGGGGTTGCATGCAATTCTCGTCTTCAAAGAATGTCAAAAAAAATGTGTGAAGAGAGAAAAGCAAAATTTTTCTGTCCTGAAAGAAGTCTTTTAGTTGATAATGGGGCAATGATTGCATATTTAGGAGAAATAATGTTTAAATCAGGAATAGGGTTTTCTGGAAAAAAAGCTCAAAATTTAGATATAAAACCAAGGCAGAGAACTGATGAAGTTGAAGTTAGTTGGAAAAATTAAAAAAGTTTATTCCGTAGTGAACAAGTAGTGCACCCAAAATTCCACTAGTTATGTTTCCTAAAAGAAGTAAAGTTAAGATTGTTCTTTTTTTGTGTCTTAATAATCCCATGGAGATTGTTATAATTTCATTTGGAAGAGGAGTAAACCCAATGTAAGAATAGACAAGTAAATTAATCAACCATTTTGGTTTCTTTTCAATTCTTTTTTCCATCTTTTCCAATCTATTTTTAAATTTTTCTGGAGCTTTTCTTCCGGCTGAAAGTCCTATAAAAAATATTACAGTGTCCCCAATAGTAATTCCTAAACCTCCTGCGAGCCCTAAAAGAAATGGATTAAGTCCTCCAACTGAAAGAGTTGTTAGTGCAATAAAATAGGAAGGGGCTGTAAAAGTTGAGGCTCCCCCAATTACTCCTAAAAGAAATAAAATAGTGTAACCACTAGTTGCACCTAATCTAGCCACTATCGATTGAGGATTAATATAAAGAAAGATGAAAATCCAGAAAATTAATAATCCAATAAAGATAGAGAAGGTTAAAATATTTTTTTTCTTTTTTTTCATACTATTAACTGATAAACATTATTTATAATTTTAATTGAAGGAAGGTCCTTCATCTTTTCCTTTAAGAAAACTTTATAAACTAAAATTTGTCTTAATAATAATCGGATGAACACTTTTCAGGTTCAAATGAAGAGTTAAATTCTTTCGATTAATTAAATACGACGACAAAACTAAAATGGATGGATATCAAACTGTTGAAAAAGCTAAGCGAACTGGAAAGATTGAAAAAGGGACTAACGAAGTAACCAAATCAATTGAAAGAGGAACTGCTAAACTTATTGTTTATGCAACAGATGTAGAACCTAAGGAAATTGTGGCACATTTACCTCTTTTATGCAAGGAAAAGAAAATTCCTTATCTTGAAGTAGATAGCAAACAAAAACTTGGAATTGCGGTGGGTCTTCCGGTTTCAGCCTCTTCTATTGCGATTATAGATGCAGGCGATGCAGGGAAAGATATTGCTTCTATAAAATAAATTAATTTTTAATTTAGAGGATGAGAAATGGCAAAAAATCAAAACCAAAATCAAAAACAGGGAAAATCTGAGGCTTCTAAGGGAAGCGAGAAAATTGTAGGTGAGGCTGTACCAGCAACAGTTAAAGAACTTCTTGGTAGAACTGGTTTTAGAGGAGAAATTACCCAAGTTAAAGTTTTGGTTGAGGAAGGACGTGATAAAGGTCGAAGTATGAGAAGAAATGTTAGGGGAGCAGTAAGAGTGGGAGACACTTTGATGCTTAGAGAAACTGAAATTGAAGCAAGAAGAATAAAATCAAATATTACAAAGGGGAATTATAATTAACAATGTCTAAATGTGTTTATTGTGAAAAGAATTATGAGGCTCCAAGAGGATTGACTTTAGTTATGAAGGATGGGAAAGTTAATTATCTTTGTTCATCCAAATGTCGTAAAAATATGTTAATGGGAAGACGTAAAGTTAGATGGCTTCCAACAAACTTAAAATTTAATCCAAAAAATAAGATTAAGGTTAAAAAGAAAAAGAAATAGGTTTTGGGAAGTAATAATTTTTATAAAGTAAAAAGAGGTTTAATTTTTATGGGGGACGAAAACAATCTTGAAAGGGACCTTAAAAAATTAGAGGATTTTGCGAGAAATCATAAAACTTTTGTTGGAAATACAAGAAGAGGTTTTATTAATAAATTAGTTTACGAGTCTAATGATGAAGCTTATGTTAAGAAATTAAATAAAAACATTCTCTCCAATTCGTTTTTTTATTATGAACTTAAAACAGAAATAGAACAGGTTTACAGTTGTGATGAAGAAAAAATAAAATATAGAATTTTGGTTAATTTTGTAGAAAATTTTTAATCACATAAAATTTCATTTAAGTTTTCTTGGTTGTTTGATTCTATTGCAAAACCTGTTGGAGTCAATTTATCTAAATTTTGTCCATTGCATTCAATTAAAAAATCTTCACAATAACCAGAATTGTTACAAATTGCTTTAGTATAAGCATATTTTTCTAAAACAGCGTTTCCGGTTAAATTTAAATTAGAAATACTTAAAATTAAAAAAGTTACAACTAAAATTAACAACAAAATTGAGAGTATTTTTTCTTGTTTTTTCATGAAATTTTAGAGTCTAAAGTCTTTTTAAAACTTTAGGGCCTGTATTGACCTTATTGATGTCTCTTCCGTCGATAAAGCCTCTTTTTTGACATAAAGATTTATAAACTAAACCTCCTTTTTTAGGGTGTAAAAAAGTAGAAAAATCTACTTAAAAATTTGGTCCAAAATAAAGGAAAAAAGGTGTCAAATTTTCCTGTTTTTGTACAAAAAATAAAACAAAAATAATCAAAAAATGGCTGAGAGTGCAGATCAAAAAAAATACGGAGCAGAAAATATAAAAGTTCTAGAAGGTCTTGAAGGAGTTAGAAAAAGACCTGCTATGTATATTGGTGGAACAGATAAACAAGGGTTACATCATTTGGTGTACGAACTTCTTGACAATTCAGTTGATGAAGCTTTAGCAGGATATTGTACAAATATAACTGTTATGATGAATAAAGATGGTTCTTGTTCAGTAGAGGATGATGGGCGGGGAATTCCAGTTGAAATAAATTCAACTTATAAAGTTCCAGCGGTAGAAGTTGCTTTAACTAAACTCCATGCAGGGGGAAAGTTTGACAAAGATTCTTATAAAGTTTCTGGAGGGCTTCATGGTGTTGGAGTTAGTTGTGTTAATGCTCTCTCAGAAAAATTAATTATTAGAATTAAAAGAGATGGAAAAATTTACGAACAAGAATATTCAAGAGGAATTACTCAAACAAAATTAAAAGTTGTAGGGAAATGTGCTGAAAAAGAATCAGGAACATATGTGAAATTTTTTCCAGACCCCCAGATTTTTTCAACTCTTATTTTTGATTATAAAATTTTAGAAACAAGGTTTAGGGAAGTTGCATTTTTGAATGCAGGTTTAAAAATTTCTTTGGAAGATGAGATAAAAGGTAAAAAAGAAGAATTTCATGCAGAAGGAGGAGTTATGGAATTTGTCAAATGGGTAAACAAAAGTAAAGATGTTCTCCATACTAAACCGATTTATTTTAAAAAAGAAGTAGATAACATGTCTTTAGAAATTGGAATTCAATATACTTCGGGTTATCAGGAAAATATTTTTGGATTTGTAAACACTATTAATACTATTGAGGGCGGAACTCATATTTCAGGATTAAAAACTGCTCTTACAAGAGTTATAAATGATTATGTAAAAAAGAAAAATTTATTGAAAAATGGAGATACCTTAACTGGAGATGATGTTCGTGAAGGATTAACTGCAATTATTAGTGTAAAAATTCCTGAGCCTCAATTTGAAGGACAGACAAAAAGTAAACTTGGAAATTCTGAAGTTAAGGGGTATGTTGATTCTGCTGTGACTCTTTCTCTTTCTGAATTTCTTGAAGAGAATCCTAGTGTTGCTAAAGTTATTGCTCAAAAAATTCTTGATTCAGCAAAGGCAAGGCTTGCAGCTAAAAAAGCAAAAGATCTGGTTAGACGTAAAAATGCATTTAGTCTTGGAGGACTTCCAGGAAAGTTGGCGGACTGTTCAAGTAAAAAATCTGAAGATTCAGAACTTTATTTGGTTGAAGGAGAGTCGGCAGGTGGAAGTGCAAAGAATGCAAGAAATAAAGAAAACCAAGCAATTTTAGGACTTAAGGGTAAAATTTTAAATGTTGAAAAAGCAAACACTTCAAGAGTTTTGTCAAGTGAGGAAATTACAAACATGATTACTGCAATTGGAACTGGAATTGGTGAAGAATTTGATTTGAATCGTTTAAGATATAAGAGAGTTATTATCATGACAGATGCAGATGTTGATGGTGAGCACATAAAAACTTTACTTTTAACTTTCTTTTTTAGGTTTATGCCAAGTCTGATTGAAAATGGTCACATCTATATTGCGATGCCTCCACTTTTCAGAATAAGAAAGAAAAAAGATTATTATGTTTACAGCGAAGAAGAATTAAAAAAAGAAACTGCTGGAATTGAAAACCCAAACATTACCCGTTTTAAAGGTTTAGGAGAAATGAGTAGTGACCAGCTTTGGGATACAACAATGAATCCTAAAACTAGAAAAATTAAAAAAGTTTTTATTGAAGATGCTGTTGAAGCAGATCAAGTTTTTTCAATGCTTATGGGAGACGATGTACAAGGGAGAAAGGACTTTATTGCTGAAAATGCACATGAAGCTGATTTAGATATTTAAAAAATGGCAAAAAAATCAAAAATACAAACACCAGACTGGATATTAAAGGGAGTGGAACCTCCAAAAACAAAAAAGAAAGGAAAACTTTTCAAAATTAGAAAATGTCCAAAATGTGGAAAAGATGTTGAAGTTTCTATTGGGGAAGTTGGAGTATGGAAATGTACAAGTTGTAAATGGAAAGGAAGAACACCGAAAGAAGAAGAACTTGATGAGGAAGAATTTATGAAATATTTAGATAGTAAGGGAGAGGAAGTAGCATGAAGTTCCCGCAATTTTTTATAAATAAAAAACTGGAAGGGAGAAGAAGTAGCTTAAAATGACAGAAGAATATGAAGAAGTAAAAATTGAAATTCCAAATGAAGAAAATGAAGATGTGGACATAGAAGTTACTGAAGTTTTTTTAAGTGAGGACGAAATAAATTATTGGATTTCTTCACTTGAAGAACTTAGAGAAAAAAAAGAAGGAAGTGTTTCTCTTTCAATGGATGAAGAGAGTGAGCTTATAGTTACATTTGATGAAGACTCTGAAGGAGTAGAATTTGAAGAGGATGAAAATGAAGAAGATGAAGAAATTGTGGGGGATGAAGAATGAAAAGTAGCAGTTTAGAAATTTGGGAAGAAATGGCAAGGAAACCTGTTGGAGGTTATAAAGAGGGTCTAGATAGCGAGAAGAAATTTTTGATTGAAAATTTATCAGAAGATGAAAAAGTTTTAGATATCGGTAGTGGTTTTGGAAGAGTTCTTGAAGTTCTTTCACCAAAGGTTAAAGAGATTATAGGAATTGATAATGATGAAGAAGCAGTTAAAGAAAGTGTCAAGTTAAATGAAAATAATAAAAAGGTTAAAGTTTTATTGATGGATGCTGAAAATTTAGAATTTTCTGATGGAGAATTTGGTATCGTTACCTGTTTAGGAGGAACTCCTTCTAACTTTGGAAAGACTAGAAATAAAATTTATTCCGAAATTAAAAGAGTTTTAAAAAAGAAAGGATTATTTTTTTGTAGTGTTTATAATGAAGATGCATTAAAAGATAGGGTAAATTACTATGAAAAGTATTATTCTGGAAAATATACGCTCAATAAAGAAACTGGATATGTTGAAGTTAAAGATAAATTTGTTTCAGAACAATTTTCTCAAGATCAAATGAAGAATATTTTAAATGAAAATGGTTTTGAAGTTTTGAAAACAATTAAAGCAGGAGTTCTTAATATTTTCCTGTCAAGGAGCAAATAAAAAATGACAAAAGAAGAAAAAAAAATATCTAAGACTCAAGTAGAGAATGATCCGGAAGAAGTTCAAGTTGAAGAATCTTTCAATAAAGCTCTTGAACCTTCTAAAGATGAGAAAGGAGTTTTTAATGCAGAAGTTTCAAGTGAAATGAAAAAGTCATACTTGGATTATGCTATGAGTGTAATTGTTTCTCGTGCTATTCCTTCAATTGAAGACGGAATGAAACCAGTTCAGAGAAGAATTCTTTATTCTATGCAACAAATGGGTTTAAAGCATAACACTCAAACTAAAAAATCGGCAAGGATTGTGGGGGATGTAATCGGTAAGTATCACCCTCATGGAGATACTGCGGTTTATGACGCCATGGTAAGAATGGCTCAAGACTTTTCACTTCGTTACCCTCTTGTGTATGGACAGGGTAATTTTGGTTCAATAGATGGAGACCCTCCAGCGGCTTATAGGTATACTGAAGCAAAGATGGAAAAACTTGCTGAAGAACTTCTTGAAGATTTAGAAAAAGATACTGTTGAATTTGCTCCTAACTTTGACAATTCAATGAAAGAGCCGGCTTTACTTCCAGGTAAACTTCCTGCTTTAATGCTTAATGGTGCAACTGGAATTGCAGTAGGGATGGCAACAAACATTCCTCCACATAACTTAAGAGAAGTTTGTGATTCTATTGTTGCTTATTTAAATAACCCTAAAATCACATTAAAAGAATTGTTAGAAATTATTCCGGGACCAGACTTTCCCACTGGAGGACTTATCCAAGGAAATATGCAAGAACTTTACGAAACTGGAAGAGGAAAGGTAGTAATCCGAGGGAAAACAAATTTAGAAGAAACAAAAAAGAAAGATTCAATTGTTATAACTGAAATTCCATATATGGTTAACAAATCAACTTTAATTACTCAAATTGCAAATTTGGTTAGAGATAAAAAAATAAAAGATATTTCAGAATTAAGGGACGAATCAAACAAAGGAAAAATTAGAATTGTTATGGAATTAAAAAAAGGAGTTAATTCTAAATTTGTTACAAATGCTCTTTACAAATATACGAGACTTCAAGATTCATTTAATGTTAATTTCTTAGCTTTAGTAAAAGGAAAACCAAGAGTTTTGGGATTAAGAGATGTTTTAGAAAATTATGTTGAATATAGAAAAACAATTGTTACAAGAAGAACAGATTATGAACTTAAAAAAGCAAAAGCGAGACAAGAGATTGTTGAAGGACTTCTTAAAGCTCTTGAAAATATTGATGCAATAATAAAAATAATTAGATTTGGAAAGGAACCAGCAATGGAACTTAAAGCAAAATTCAAATTTACTGAAAACCAGGTTAAAGCTATTCTTGAAACTCGTTTAAGACAATTAACAAAACTTGAAAATGATAAACTTCAAAGTGAGTTTAAGGAATTAGAAAAGAAAATTAAGGGATATGAAAAGATTTTGGGAGATATGAAAGAAGTTCTGAAGGTAATTAAAAATGAAGTAATTGAACTTAAAGAAAAATATGGGGACCCACGTAGAACGCAAATTTTTAAGAGAGGATTTTCTGAGATTTCCGAAAAAGATTTAGTTCAAGAAAAGGAAGTTGTTGTAACAATTACTGACAAAGGGTACACTAAAAGAATGGATGTTCAAACTTATAAAGAACAAAAAAGAGGTGGAAAAGGAGTTATTGGAAACAACTTTACTACGGGAGACTTTACAAAACAAATTCTTACTTGTTCAACTCATGATTACTTAATGTTTTTCACGTCTCGTGGAAGAGTTTTGTGGCTTAAAGCATATGACATCCCTGAATCTGAAAGGTATGGAAAAGGTAAAGCTTTGATAAATTTACTTGGGATTAAAGAAGAAAAAGTAACAAATGTTATTTCAGTTTCAACATTTGAAGATTCTTTAATTATGGCAACTAAAAAAGGAATGGTCAAAAAAATATCTCTTAATTATTTTTCAAAACCAAGAGCTTCAGGAGTAAAAGCAATTAATCTTCCTCTTGATAACAGTGACGACTTAATTGGAGTTGAAATTGTAAAAGAAGGTCAAGAAATAAGTCTTGCAACTAAAGATGGAAAAGCAATAAGATTTAATTCTAAAGATGTTCGTTCTATGGGCCGTGCAAGTTATGGGGTTACTGGAATAAAATTATCTGAAAAGGATAGCGTTGTTTCGTTAGAAGTTTTAAGCACAGTTGCAATTTTTACAATTACAAAAAATGGTTATGGAAAGAGAACAGCGGTTGAAGATTACCGAAAAACTGCAAGGGCTGGAAAAGGAGTAATTAATTTAAAAGTTTCAGAAAAGACTGGAGAAGTTGTGAATACAATTTCAGTTAATGATGATGACTCCATAATCATCACAACAGCAATGGGGCAAGTAATTAGAATGAGTCTTAAAAATATTCGAGTTATGGGAAGGGCTGCTCAGGGAGTAAGAGTTGTAAAGTTACAAAGTAAAGATTATGTGACTGATGTTGTTAAAGTTCATGATGATGAATAAGGTTTGAAGGATAATAATTCTTAAAAAGTCTTTTTGGGGTCCTATTTTATGGATAATATTTCAGAAGAAGTAGAAAAAATAGTAAAAATTAAAGATTCATATCTTGAAGTAAAAAATTTTTGCTATGAATTTCTTGAAGAAAAACCTTCCCTTAAGAAGGATTTGGAAAGGTTAATTGAGTGGTCAGAGAAAGCTGTAGAAACTTGTGACAATGTTCTTTATTCTGAGAATCTTTATTCTGAGAAATGGTATGGACCATTAATATTTGAATTTAATTCCAGAAACAAAATTATTGCAGGAGAAGTTTCAAAAATAAGGGATAAAATTTTACCCTATTTATCGGGGGAGGATGACAAAGATAATTTTTATGGTAATTCTTCTTTAAAATAGTAAAACTTTCAAGCAAAATCATTAAAAACACTAAATTCTCTTAATGTTTATTGGGTCTGTGGTATACTGGTATTATGTCGGCCTCCAGAGCCGAAGAAGGGGGTTCGATTCCCTCCAGGCCCATTTTAATAAAATTTATCCAATTCATCCTTTAACTTTTCAATAAACTTTGCTGAGAGGGTTTTTGTTTTCTTGTTTAGGCTTTCAACGTTAAGACCCATTTCTTCAATAATTTTTCTAGCTTGATTTTTTGTTTTTCCGTAATTTTGAAAAGTTTTAATTATTGCATTTTTTGTTTTGGATTCTTTTTCGAGTATTGCTTGAAGAACAAGTTCAAGTTCAGTTGGTTTTTTTCTCTTTAAATGAATTAAAAATGAATTTACTCTTGGGATTGGTTCAAATTCTCTTTTATCAATTTTTTGAACAAATTTAATTTCAAAATAAAGGGGGGCAATTACTCCTACTTTAGAAGTTTTTTCTTTTAAGAGTATTGCAAATTTTTCTCCAATAATTAATGTTAATTCTTTTATTCCATCTTTAATTGATTTCATAATAACTGGTTCAGAGAGTGAATAAGGAATGTTTGAGACGATTTTGTCATATTCTTTCCAAGGGTGTTTAAGAGCATTTTCAAAAACAGCTTCTGCATTTTTCAATTTCAAACTTTCCAATGTTTCCCTGAATCTTTCATCAGTTTCAAAGGCAGTTACGAAACCTGCTTTTTTACTTATCAATTTTGTGAGCCTTCCATCTCCAGCACCAATTTCAAGAACTTTATCAGTTTTTTTTAATTTTGCAACTTCTATTTCTTTTTTTAAAATTTCTTTATTTTTTAAAAAATGTTGTTGTTTTTCTGGATCTGGTTTATTATTTGTCATAGAAATTAATATAAAAGGAAGTTATTAAGTTTTTTTATGGACATTTTACTTTATAGACCTGAAAATCCTGCAAATTTAGGAAGTATTATTAGAACAAGTGTCGCTTTTGGTTTAGAGAGGATTATATGTTTATGATGATTTCAATTTATTAAATGAACCTTCAAATTTAAAAAGAATTGAAGAAGTTTCGAGAAGAGAGAGGAATAAAAAATTAGATCTAATTAAGATTTAATAATCCTCTGGATATTTTTGAAGATTATGCTAATAAATATGCAACTGTAATAAGTAAGAGAAGTTGTAAGATGGGTTCTGAAAAATTTGGAGTTAATTTTTCTTTAGATTCATTAATTATTTTTGGAAATGAAAGAGAAGGAATTCCAAGAAAAATTAGCAGAGGAGAAGGGGTTGAAAAGTTTGTTGTTCCAGTGGTTTCAAATGAAGAATGTTTAAGTCTTTCAATTGCATATGGAATTGTAGTCTATGAATTTTTAAGACAGAACAATCTTTTACCAAAAATCCATTAACTCATTCTCTTTAAAATTTCAATTTCTTTTCCTGAAATTCCACAACCCTTGAATTTCAAGGCATATAGAACAGCGTCGAGAGTCTTTTTATCTTTTAAGTCCATCAGGCCTTTTTTGTATGCAATAAACATAAGTTCAGCTGAACGCACCATTTTTATTCCAGAAAAGCTTTTCAGGTTTTCTTTTTTTATATTTATGTTTGTGTGAATTTTTTTGGTTAAGAGGTTTTTTAGGTTTTCAGGTTTTTCACTTAAAAGTCTTGTTGTTCTTTCATCAATTACAATTAAATTTTTTATTCCTTTTTTTGTTAAAATCTTACTTAAAACCAAACAAGCGGTTTCTCCAGAATCAATTAAATGGATTTCTTTTTCTTTATTTTCAAAAAAAGTTGAGTTTGCAATTTCTATTAATTTTTTAGTTTCATTAGAAATTTGGGTTGAATCTATTCCTAAGGATTCCGGCATTTCAAGAATTCCCTCTTTTAGAAGTTGATTTAATTTCAAGGCTTCAAGTTCAAACTTTTTTATTTCAAGAGGATGGTTGATTATTTCCACTTTTACTTCTTCGGGAATAATAAACTTTCCAGGAAAAGTTTTCTTTAGCTTTTTAAACTCATTAAGAAGTCCACTCATAGTTATACTAATTAATGAACTCGAGTCAAAAATTAAAACGTTTTGGTTCATTCAATTTCCCCCTTTATTTTTTTAATTAATTCTTTTTGGGTATTTGTTAATTTTCTTTTTTCTTCTAGATTTTTTAAAATATGTTCTGTTTCATCAATATATTTCTCTCTAAATTCTTTTAAACCATTTTGTAAATCAAAAACATTGTTAAGTCTATCCGCAAGTTTTATTACAAGTCCCCAACTACTTATTTTTTCAGGGTCACTTAATTTGTTTGCTAAATATTCTTTCTTTCCCATTATTTTTGATTCTTTTTTATCTGTAGTTAATTCTTTTACTAATGAAGTAATTAAATCTCCAAAATTTTCTTTTAATTCTTCTTCAGTTGTGTTTGTGTCTTCAAGAGTATCATGAAGAAGAGCTGCTGCAAGAAGCTCATTGAGTTTATGACTTTTTTTGTTCTCTTTTATTATTTTTGCAACTTTCTCAACATGGTGGTGGTATGGTCCACCTCCAAATTTTCTTACTTGGTTTTTATGTTTCTCTCTTGCAAACTCTTTTGCTTTTTTTATCATCTGAAAATGTCCTCCAACATTTTTATTCTGCCTTTTTCACTTATTGTTTGATTTAAGGAAACTTCAGAAATTCCGGTTTGCCCAGAGTAATTTGCGAGGTCATAAATTGTAATTCCAAGAAGTTTTGAAGTTCGTCCAAGTGAAATTCCATGTTCATAAATTCTTGAGGCCTTAGTTATTTCTGAACGTCTGAACACTTCTTCCACATATTTTTTTAACTTTCCTGAAATTTTTCCTATTGCTTTTCTCACTTGAACTAAATCTTGGGTAAACTTTTCTTCTTTTTTTTGTTTCAGATCTTTAACTGAAATTTTTAGTGCAGAAGTGGTAAGAGATTCAAAGTTTTTCCATCCAGGCAAATTAAGATAATTTTCTCTTTCTAATATTTTTCCTAAGGAATAAACAATAACTGCAACGAGGATATTATTTGGATCTTGATTTAATGAAGAAGTGTGAACAGTTTCGTTACTTAATTTTTTTAGTTTTATTGAATCCTTATTTTTGAACGCAATAATAGATTCTTCTAGAACTCTGATTAAGTTTTCACTCTCTTTCATAAGATATCCATGTAAAAATGAGTTATAAATTTTTTCTAGACAGGTTTTTATATTTAGGTTTCTAATTTTATTCATGGCAAAAGTATTGTTGGACACGAGTTTCATTTTAAGTTGTGTTAGAAATAAACTTGATTTTCATGAAGAGCTCTTAGACAAAGGACATACAATTTTAATTCCAAAAGAAGTTAAGCTTGAAATTAAAAGAATTAAAGATTCAACGAAATCACTTAAAGTAAGGGATGATGCTGTTCTTGCAATGAAATTAATTAATTCTGAACCTCATAAAGAAGTTGATTGTCCTGGAAAATATGTGGATGTTGGGATAAAAAATTATCTTTTAAAAAATCCAGAATATGTCCTTGCAACAGTAGATAAGGCATTAAAAAAGTCTATTCGAAATAGAAAGATTGTAATTAGAAATTTAAAGAAGTTAGAATTGCAGTAATTCCTACACAAAAGCTTTTTAAACCAATTTTTGCTTTAAAATTTGATTAAAATGTTTTACTTAACGGAAGTTGAAGATTATGTAAGAGTGGACCCAAAATTATTTGGGTTACCTACTTCGGATTCTGTTCGTGAACAACTAGATGAAACGTATGGGGATTATTATGAAAAAGAACTTGGAAGAGTTATTTCTGTTGTGGAAGTTTTAAACGTTGGTGAAGGAGTTATAATTCCGGGTGATGGAGCTGCTTATTACAGATGTAATTTCAAACTTCTTGTTTGGAAACCAGAACTTCAAGAATATGTTTATGGAAAAGTTTCAGAGATTACTAATTTTGGGGCCTTTATTGACTTAGGAGTTATGAGGGGAATGATTCATATTAGTCAAACTATGGATGATTATGTTTCTTTTAGTGAGGCGGGAAGTTTATCTGGAAAGTCAAGTGGAAGAGTCTTGAAAGATGGAGACCTTTGCGTTGCAAGAGTTGTTGCAATTTCTCACAAAGGGGATGACCCTAAGATCGGATTAACTATGAGGCAACCTGGACTTGGAAAAATTGAATGGATAAAAGAAGATAAGGCAAAGAGAGAAGCTGAAACTAAAAAAGCAGCTAAGAAAGATGAAGGAAAATCTAAAGAAGGAAAAGAGTCAAAAGGAAAAGCGAAAGCGGGAAAAGGTAAAAAATAATGGCAAAAATAAAAGATAAAGCTTGTAAGATATGTAAAACAATTTATGAAGGAGATAAATGCACTAAATGTGATTCAAAAGAATCAACTGATTCTTACAAAGGAAAGATTTACGTTCTAAATCATGAAAAATCTGAAATTGCAAACAATATAAATTTAAAGTCAAACGGTAAGTTTGCTGTAAAGACTAGATAAAATGGAAAAAATGAACATAAAAAAAATTTCAGAAGTTGAGAATCCTCTTTTTTCAAGAAAGGAATTTTGTTTTGAGATAACTTCACAAGCCGTTCCAAGTCATGAAGAAGTTAAAGCTATTCTTAAAGAAAAGTTTTCTTTTAATCCTGAATTGTTAAGAATAAAATCAATAAAGGGAAAATTTGGAAAACAAGTTTTTGATGTTTATGTTAATCTTTATGGTTCAGAAGAAGAATTTAAAAGAATTGTAAAAAAAACAAAGCAAGAAATTGAAAAAGAAAAAAAGAAAATAGAAGAAGAAGCTAAGGCAAAGGCTGAGGCTAAAAAGGTTGCAGAGGAAGCAAAAAAAGTAGCACTTGAAGCTAAAGAGGCTGAGGTTAAAGAAGCTGAGAAACCTGTTGAAGAAGTTAAAACAGAAGAAGCAAAAGAAGAATCAAAAGTTGAAGAAGTTAAAACAGAAGAAGCAAAAGAAGAATCAAAAGTTGAAGAAGTTAAAGCGGAGGCAAGTCAATAATGGGAAAGAAAAAAATTGTAAAAAAGGGAAAGAAACCCCATAAAAATAAACCTACAAGTAAAAAATATTCAATGTATAAAGCAGAAGGAGATAGTTTGAAAAAAGAAAGATTCTGTCCTCGTTGTGGTCCAGGAATATTTTTAATGAAAGCAAAGGAAAGATTTTATTGTGGAAAATGCCATTATGCTGAATTCAATGGAACTCCAGTTGTTAAAGTTGATAAAGAAGTTGAAGCTAAGAAATAATTACACAAATTCTAATTTTGTTGAATCCAATTTTTTATTTAAATAAAATCTCATATCATTTGTTGAAATTGAATCTCCAAGGTTTTTAAGAAGATGAGTTTCTACATATTTTCTTATTCTTTCTTTTGCTCTTTCGATTGGAATCTTTCTTTCTGCAGAATAATATATTACACCTAAATTGAAATTTCTATTTGCAAAATCTCCGAGCAAATAATAAAAATCAGTAATTTGTAAATCTCCTCCTGAATTTTCCTTTGCGAGAATATCTATGTTTTTCATATAATTCAGAGGTTAATGAAATATAAAAGACTTTGGATTTGATAATTAAAAAGAAACCTAGGAGATTCTTCGCACCAAGTATAAATAGATAGTACGCGCCCTCTCCTGGGTAAAAGAGGTGATATTAAATTAGGGGGTTTATACTATTTAAATCTTTCTATCATGTTACTCTTTCAAAATGACATGATGATAAAACTTCCCTTAAATTCTTCTATTAAATTTAAAAACAAAGAGCCCTTGTTCTAAAATATGGATGAAGAGGTGAAGTCCAGCGTAGGACAAGAGGAAGTTCATAATCTTTTATTTAATCGTGAGATTGGATGGAAAGAAATTATTTATGATTTGATCAATACTGAACAGTTGGACCCGTGGAACATTGATATAAGTATTTTGTCACAAGGATTTTTAGAAAAAATTCAACAATATGAAGAAACAGACTTTTTTGTTTCAAGTAAAGTATTACTTGCTGCAGCTTTAATTTTGAGAATAAAGTCCGAATTAATCTTAAGTAGGTATATGAAGAGTATAGATGATATTTTATTTGGAGAGAAAGAGATTAAAAAAAACATTCTTGAAAGAATTGAACTTGATGAAGAAATTCCTGAACTTGTTTTAAGAAGTCCTATTCCTCGTTTCAGGAAAGTCACATTAAACGAGCTAATTGAGTCTTTAAATAAGGCTATTATGACTGAGAATAGGCGTATAAAGAAAGTAATGGTTGACAATAATGCTCTAAGGGAAGCTGGAATTAGTTTGCCAAAGCGAAAGTATAACATAAAAAATAAGATGTTAGATTTGCATGGAAAAATTTTAGCACATTTTGAAGGGAATAAGGAGCATAAGAAAGTACCTTATACTCAAATTGTTGGAAGTGAAAGAGAAGATAGGGCGCTCGCATTTTTTCCAATTTTACAGCTTGAAAACAATGGGAAGCTTTGGCTTGAACAGGAAGCACATTTTGAAGAGATTCATATCTGGCTCAAAACAGTTTTTTTGAAGGAAAATCCCAATCCTTACGCTGATTTGAAAGATGGAGATTGGAGTGAGGAAACTATTTCTGAAGGGGAAATTTTAACTGAGGAAAGTGAAGAAGTAACTTATGAAACTGAAAAATTTAGTGGAATAATGGATGAAGAAACTTTAGGATAATAGTCTTTATAAGTTGAGAAATTTTTTCTTTTTTAATGAAATTATCCAAAAAAATCTTGAGTCTTGCAACCTTTATTTCTAAAAGAATTAAAGAAATTTCAAAAGATGAAGTTAAGGAAAATATTTTAAATTATTATGAAGGAAAATGGAACAACTTTGCAAAAGATTATTTTGCTTGTGGAATTGGAGAAACTTTACTTTCTGCTCCAGTTTGGGCATTTCTCGAAACTTGGGGTGCAAGAGCAGTTTCAGAAGTTTTGCCTTTTGTTCATCAATATGGAGTTGAACTTTCAAAAACTCAAAGAAGTTGGTGGGCTTTTGCAAATTTAGTTGCATTAGGTTATGTTTCACATAAAGGAAGAGGAGCTTTTAGATGGTTTTTCAAATATGATGATTCTCAGGAAAAATTGGTCGATAGTCTTGGTCATGAAAAAAAAGTTTTAGGGCATGATGGAAAATTGGGACTCGCTGTTGGAACTCTTTCAAGTTTTGCAGGATATCTGCTTGGAAAAAATTATGGTTTTTCACAAGTTGCAAGTCAAACTGGGCTTTCTCCTGTTGGAAATTACACTATTGGAGCAGCAAATGGTTTAGCAAATGATGTTATGCAAGAATGTTTGGACTTAAGTCATCCAAAACGTCTTCCTGAATGGATGAAAGAAATAAATAAGCAGGAGAAGAATTCTTTAATTGGTTTAATGATTCTTGGTTCTTTTTTATCGGTCAAATTAATTTATGGTTCATATGATGCAGTTTTTCCAGTTAAAGATTTGACAAAAAAAGAAATTAAATTAAATAAATTGGAAAGGTTTAGTTTGGATAATTATTTTCCGGAATTCAAAAAGGGTTCATTAATTTCTTATGTCCTTCCGGCTGATGGAGTAAAAGTTGACACTCCAAAATATTTTAGTAAAAACTAAAGTCCCCTCGAGAAAAGATACTCTTGAAAGATAAACTTTTCAAGATTCTTATTCTTTGTTTCCTGAATTATTGGTTTTATATCTTGGTGAAAATTATCAATCCATTTGCTCCAATAATATGTAACTTCCGATTTTATATTTATTTTAGTATTTATGTTTAATTTAGAATATCCTTCAAATTTATGGCAGATATATAAAATTCCTTTATTCACTAATTCAAGTTTTGTTCCCATTTATTTTTATCTTTTTTCATTTTATAAGGTTTTATATAATTAATTAATTTATAATTAATATGAAAATTGGAGTTCTTTTTTCTGGAGGGAAAGATTCAGTTTATGCAACTTACTTAGCTAAAAAGTTTAATCATGAAATTAGTTGCTTAATTACTATTTTTTCTGAAAATAAAGAGAGTTTTATGTTTCACACACCCTCAATTTCTAAAACCAAAGTTCAAGCAGAAGCGATGAATATTCCTTTGATTGTTCAAAGGACTCCAGGGGAAAAGGAGGAAGAACTAATTGATCTAAAAAAAGTAATAAAAAAAGCCAAAGAAAAATATAAAATTGGGGGAATTGTGACTGGAGCAATAAAATCCGTTTACCAGGCTTTAAGAATTCAAGAAATATGTTCAGAACTTGATTTAGAATGTATTAATCCATTATGGCAAAAAGATGAAGAAGAATACTTAAAGGAATTAATAAAAAACAATTTTGAAATTATTTTAACTGGAGTTTTTGCTTATCCTTTTAATGAAAGTTGGGTTTTTAGAAAAATTGACAATTCTTTTCTTAAAGAAATTCTTGAATTAAACAAAAAATATAAAATTCATGTTGCGGGAGAAGGAGGAGAATTCGAAACTTTTGTAATTAATTGTCCTTTGTTTTCTCATCCTTTGAAAATTATTGGAAAAGAAGTAATTCAGGAAGGAGAAAATTCTTTTAGAGGGGAGTTAGAAGTAGAATGAACTTTAGAAGAGCTGAAGAGTTTGATGCAGAAGAAATTGTAATTTTAAGAAAAAATACTTTTGAAAAGATTAATGGAAAAAATTTAGCCCAAGAAGTTTTGGATGTTTTGAATAAAAAAAATGGAGTTTTAACAATTTTAGATAAAATGAAAAAGAGAGAGATGTTCTGTTTTGTGGATAATGAAAAAATAATTGGGACGGGTGTGGGACAAAACTAAATATAACCTCTAATTTAAGAAGAATTTTTAGAATAACCTTTAATTAAAAATATCATTTTATATCATTCTTGTTGATATCCTCTTTAAAATCTTGCAATTAAATAAAAATTTCCGTTATAATTTATAATCTTCCTTAAAAATAATAAAGTATTATTCCCCCTAGAAGAAAGAGATATAATAAAAATATAAAAAACAAAATTTTAATAATTCTGGGAGAGTTTTATTCCAGAACCAATTGGTACAGTGGATTTAAATGGAAATGAAATTGGAGGAGTTTTTGTACGCTATGACTTTGTGAGAAGAGGAGTTGGTACAAAATTAATGGATTTTATAGAAAAGTATGCCCTGGAAAAGAAAATTTCAAAAGTTATTCTCAGGTCATCTGAGTATGCAAAAGATTTTTATCTCAAAATAGGATATAATTTAATAGAAGAAATAAAATATAAGGAAAGTGGAATAAATTATTTAATGGAAAAAAACTTAATTTAAAGTATTACTTTAACTGAAATAATTTTTATAAACTATTATACCCTGAAAAATTTAAATGGATAACAATCTTTGGTCCGATTTTGGAAAAAATATTAGTGTGGTAAAGGATTTTAACTATTTTCCAGAGGAATGGAGATCTCAAAATCCAGATGAAGAGTTTATTGATTTTGCAAATAAATATAAAAAAGATTTTAATTCTAATAATGAATTCTCTTCTTTAGTTTCTTTAGTTTCTTTTGATACTAATTTTACTGGTTTTTATAAAATTTTACTTGGGAAAATTGAATTAAATGGAGAATTTCATGATGCAGATTTTGTTTATTTAAAAAATGGAAAATTAAAATATTCTCAGTCTGAGTATGGTGCGAGGGAAGGAATAAGAAATATTGAACAAATTTTTTATGATGATCCTTTCTATATTTCAAAGAAATACTACTCTGACAATAGGTCTTCAGAAGAAGAAATGATAAATTCTTATGGGGATCTCAATGAAGATTTTATGGGTATTGAAAATTCTCCTAAACTTTTATGTGTCCAAAGGGGAGGAAAGTTTTGTTGGGAAAAAGGGTTTTCATTAAGGTATGCTCAATGGGGAGAATATTGTTCTTCAATTTTTTTATATAAAAAAGGAGAGAAAGATGTTTATGGAGAACTTGTTTTTAATTCTGAGAGTAAAATTTCAGATTTTCAGTATCTTGAAGAGATAAAAAAGAATCCTTTTTTATTTAAAGATTTTAATTTATTAAAAGATATATTTGGAGAACTCGAGGTAAATTCTCCTTTTCCTATTTTTGGTCCTTCCTCAAAAAGAAGGAGAAAACTCAAAGTTGTTTTGGAGGAATTGAAGGATGGAATTTGATTTAATGTGTTTATTTCAAGAGAAAATTGATGAAGTTGGAAAAGGATTTAATCATTTTCCCAAGGAATGGGAACTTCCATTTAATTATGAAGAAGAATTTCCAAATTTTGCTGGACATGCATTAGAAGAGACTGATTTAAAGAAAATTTCTTCTGAATATGAAATTGATAAAACAAATCATACTGGTTTTGTTAGAATTTATTCCAAAATTGATAACAACTTTAAAAAGTTTTATTCCTATTTAGAAAAGGGTTATTTGAAATATTCTCAATCTGAATTTAGTTCTTTAAACATAAATGTTAAAAAAACTTCATTTTATGATGGACCTTTTGAAGTTATGCGAAATTATTTTAGTTTACTAGGGCGTGGAGAACTTTCAAAATCTCTTTTAGGAATAGTCAAAAGAATTGGAAAATTTGAACTGAATGAAAATTTTTATACAAAAGTTATTCAACACAATTCAAAACTTTTAGATGTTACTTTTTTTGTTAAAGATGTACCAAAGATAAATTTTTCAATAAATGAAAATGATAAAAAAAGTAAACAATTTTTTTATTTAGTAAGGGACTCACCTTTAGTTTTTTACGATAAGGAAGGAATTAGAGATTCTTTTGGAGAGATGATAATTAAAAATAGTGAAAAGGAAAAAATTAAAATTGAAACTTTCTTAAAACAAAATGGAATTTGATTTAATGGTTGAATTTTATGACCGAATCGAAGAAGCAAAAAAAGGTTTTGAATATTTTCCAGAAGAATGGGAAAAGGATTCACTTGTTTGTGAAAAATTTCCCGATTTTGTTAGGTCTTCAATTGAAGGAACAGAAAAAAAGGACATTCTTTCGGTTAAGGAGGTAGATAAAAATTATGTTGGGTTTGCAAGGATTCCAGTTAGAGTTTTTAAAAATAAAAATTTGGATAATGCTTTCACTTTTCTTAACAGAGGAGACCCAAGGTATTCCCAGTTTGAAAGTGATGTTGGAAACGGAAATGTAATTGAAACCCACTTTTATCATTCAAATTCAACTGTTGAGAGAATTTATGTTGGAAGATATGAAAGTAATCTCTTTTTAAAGAGGGTTAGAAGAACAGAATTTTTTGATTTTGAAAATGGAAGAAATTTGAAAATGACCCAAACCTCTAAAAATTATATGGATATAGAATTTTTTAAGGGAAAAAAAAAGATTTTTGATTTTTTTTTGAATGGAGAGGAGTATCTTTACCATAAAGAAATTCTCCCTTTAATTAAAGCTTGCCCCGAAATTTTTTTGGATTTGGATACAATAAAAACTTATTTTTCAAGTGACTTTTTTGAGGGAAATTTTTTGGGAACTAAAATGGTTATGTCTCTTGAAAAGAGTCTTGATTATTGGAAGAAGAATTAGTTAAAACATTACCCCAAACAATTAAAAATTATCAAATTTTCTAATTTTTATGAATTTGATTATCTCTGTTTGTAAAGAAAGAATTTTGGAGTTGGAATTTGTTAAACCAGTTGAAAAAATTGTGGGCAAAAATTACTTTGTTAAAAATTATAAAGAGGTTACTTCTGAAGACTCAAAAAAAGCAAAAAAAGTGATTATTTGTGGAACTTCACTAGAAGATTTCGAATACCTTAAAAATTTGGAAAAATTTTCTTGGATTAAAGATTTCGAAAAGCCAATTTTAGGAATTTGTGCTGGAATGCAAATTATTGGTTTAATTTTTGGTTCAGAATTAATTTTTGAAGAATATATTGGAACGCATTTTGAAACTTTTAATTTAGAATTTTCAAGTAAATTCTTTTCAGAAGGAGAAACTGTGCAAGAAGTGTATTATTTACATAAAAAAGCAATTAGTCTTCCAGAAGGTTTTACAAAATTAAATGAAAGTTTAAGTTATCCAATTGCGTTTAAACATAATACTAAAGAGGTATATGGAGTTCTTTTTCATCCAGAAGTTTTAAATTCAGAACTAATTAAAGAATTTGTTAAGAATTAAATTTTTTTAAATTTTGATTTAATTTATCAATCTCCTTTTTAATTTCATTCACTATTCCTCTCATTTGAGTTATTGATTCCCAGTTTGAATCTTTTATCTTTCAAGTTATTACCTTGTTTTTGAATGTTGCATAATTAAACAATTTATGGGGATTTGGAACATCATTGGTGATAAGGACAATTAAATTGTTCCAATTGAGGAGTTTTGTTTTAACAGGTTTGGGTTTTCCCGAAAGAGTCACTTTAAGTTCATTTGAAACTTTTATTTCTAATTTATTTATGGTAGATGGCCCAGGGAAAATTCCAGCACTTTGTGTTTTAATATTCTTGTTTTTGTTTATTTTTTTAAAGTAGCTCTCGGCAAATTTACTTCTAAATCTGTTGTGCCTGCAAACAAAAAGAATGTTGAAAGTTTTTTCTACCATTAAAGTTTAAGTAAAATTAAATTTATAAGCTTTTTTGAATGGAGGTTTTATAGCTTCAAACGCAGTTGAACCCTTCAAATTATTTATAAATAAGTTCGTATTAGGTAAATTATGACAGAAAAGAAGTATATGGTAATCTCTATTGATGACCCTAGGATGGGAAATATCTCAGAAATTTTAAAAAATGAGACTTGTAAAAAAATAATTAGCTATTTATCCGAAAATATTGAAGCAAGTGAAAAAGATTTAGTTGATGCTCTAAAAGTTCCCGCGAGTACAGTCGAATATAATATTAAAAAACTTCTTCAAAGCGGATTTATTCAAAAAAGAAAGAACTTTTTCTGGAGTAAAAAAGGAAAAAAGATTGTGATGTATGAAATCTCTAACAAATCTATTTTAATTTCACCAAAAAATTCTTCTATTGAAAAAGTGAAGTCTTTAGTTCCAGGTTTCTTAATTACTGTTGCAGGAACTTTTGCACTTTTTGTTTATGAAAAGATAAATTCAACAGGATTTTCACAGAATACTCAAGACTATGCTGCCCAGACGACTCAAAAGGTAGTTGCTGAGAATGTCCCCCAAATTACTTCAAGCATTCCAAATTTAATTAATTTAAGTCCTCTTTGGATTTCATTTTTAATTGGGGGAATTCTTGCTCTTTTTATTTTCGCTATTGTAAACTGGAGGAAGTTATAATGACGTCAAAAAATAAAAGTAAAAAGGAGGAAAAATTAACAAAGATGGAAAAAAATAACCCTATTGTAATTACTTCAATTATTTCAGGAGTGGTTTTAATAATAGCTTTAACTGCACTTTTAATGTTTCAAAATATTGTTAGTCCGTCAGGAGACACAATTAATGTTCAAGGTACAGCAACCGTTAAAGCAATGCCAGACTTAATTGTAGTTTATGTAAACATTGAAAACAAGGGAACAACAAGTGATGAAGCTAATAGTAAAAATGCAGTAATTTTAGATGAAATGATTGATTCATTAATCAAAAGAGAAGGTTTTGGTCGTGAAGATATTGTGACAAATAGCTTTAACATTTATCCAGATTATACTTATTCAAATGGTATAAGGAAGGATAATGGATATAGAGCAATTCATTCACTTTCAATAGAAATTAATGCAAGTGACCCCACAAAAGCTTCAAGAGTTATAGGAATTGCACTTGATTCAGGAGCTACTGTTAGTAATATAAATTTTGAATTGACTCAAGAAGCTCAAAATAAATACAAGGCAGAAGCAATGAAACAAGCTTCAGAAGATGCAACAATTAAAGCTGAAGCAGTCGCTGAAGGATTAGGTAAAAAAGTTGGAAAACTTGTCTCAGTAAGTGTGAATAATTGGGGATATCAACCTTGGTATGGTTATGACGCTATTGCAAGTTCAGTAGAATTAAAACAAGCCGAATCAAGTATTCAACCTGGAAATCAAGATATTAGTGCAAGTGTTAGCGTTGTTTTCAAGTTAGAATAAATTTTTTTTATTTTTTTATTTTTTTTAGTATTTCTTTCATTCTATTTAGAGTTCTTTCGTTTTCTCTTCCTTTTTTGAATTCTTTGGAATAAACTTTCTCTCTTCTTTCAATTTCTTTTTTTGCAGCTCGTCTGCAAATTTCATCATTTGTAATTCCTGCTTTAGTTCTTCCAATACCCATTTCAGTTGGGGAGTGATATCCAAATGGAAAATTCTTTTTTGTTATTAATTTTCCAATCTCTTTTAGTATTGAAAAGTTTTCTATGTCTCGATTGTAATTTACTGATTTCTTTTTTTTGAATTTTAAGTAGTATGGGTCAATCATGTTTTTATCTTGTAAATCTGCAGTTGCTGCCTCATAGGCAAGGTTTATTGGATGAGTCAGAGGCAAATTCCAAACCGGAAAAGTTTCAATTTTAGCATATCCCGAATTAATTTTATTTTTTAAGTCCTGATAAACTCCACTCATTGCCGTTGCCATTTTTCCAGAACCTCCGGCGGCTCCAGTAATTATGATTAATTTTGATTTAACTTTTATTTCAGGGTTGTTTTTGTAAGCTTTCAAAGCATATTTAGGACTTTTTGTATAATTTGGTTCTTCTAGAGTAAAATAAACATTTTTTACTTTTTTTAATAAAATTTTTTTAAAATCCGAAATTTCTTTGTTTTCTTTTTTTAGTCTTGTAATCACAACACTTGTAACATTGAGTTTGTTTCTTTTGAAAATTTTCAAATCTCTTAATGTTTGTTTTTTGAAATTGGCTTTAAAGTCCCCCAGTCTTTTTTTACTTAACAAATCGTTAGAATTAACGCAATAAATTATTTCGGAGTCCGGAAGGGATTTTAGAAGTCTTAATTTTGTTTTTGGGTCATAACCCGGAAGAACCCGTGAAGCATGCCCATCATAACATAAATGCCCTCCAACTTCAAGATAAAGTCTATCAAAATTTTGAAGTCGTTTTAAAATTTCTTCTTTTTGAATTTGAAGATATTTCTTTGCATCAAACCCTCTTTTCATATTTTTAAAATGAGATTTAAGATTATTAAGTTTTGGGATTGTTCGCGTTTTATTTTTTAAAAGTCCACAAATCTTATAAATGAAATTTTTTTCATGTATAAATGAAAAAAGAGAGTAAGAATATGTTTCTTATTGGAGTAGGGCTTATTGCACTTGTGGTGGTTCTAATTGTTATTTTTGGTTCTGGAGGAAATACTTCGGTTAACTCTAATTCAGGAAATTCTGCTAACGGAGTTTTAGCCAATTCAGATGGAAAAGTTAAGGAATTTAATCTGGTTGCAAATGAATTTAAATTCATTCCAGGAACAATAACAGTTAATGAGGGAGATAAGGTAATCTTGCATATTGAAAGTCTTGATGTTGAACACGGAATCGCAATTCCCCAGTTTGGAGTAAGTCAGACTCTTCCAGTTGGTGAAAATGTGACTGTCGAATTTGTTGCAGATAAGGTTGGAACTTATAGTTTTCATTGTAATGTTTATTGTGGTTCTGGTCACCGTGAGATGGAAGGGACTTTAATTGTGAATTAAAATGAACAAAAGAGAAATTGCTTCGGCGGTTTTAAGGTGGGGGGTTAGTTTTGTTTTTTTAGTCTTTGGAATTTGGCAACTTGTCAATCCAACTTCTTGGGTTGGTTATGTTCCAGGATATGTTTATGGATTAGGAATTTCAATTTCATTAATAATTATATTAAATGGGATACTTGATCTATTAATAGGAGTTAGTTTAGTTTCTGGAATTTATTTAAGATTTTTTTCGGTTTTGGGTGTTTTGAGGATTTTAGTAATTGCTTTTTCTTTAGGTTGGAATGATGTTTTTGTTAGAGACATTGGTCTTGCAATTGCTTTAATTGCAATTTATTTGAATGGGGAAGATGGTTGGTGTTTTAAGAGAAAATAATTTAAAACAATTTGTTCTATTTGAATGGTATGGAAGAGGGAATAGAAAAAATTTATCTTAAAAAAGAGGAAGTTGGTCTTTTGATTAATAAATTAAAAAAATATTCTTTTGATGAATTTCTTAAGACAGATCATTATGAACTTTCACTTCTTTCTAAGGGAACTGATGAAAATGAATTAAAAGTGATTTACTCTAAATTTGAGTTGATAAAATTGATCATGTTAAGAAAAAGGAAAAGTGGTTATGGTAATTATGACTATTATTATGAACTTTCAAAAGGGAATTATTGTCTTTTTGCAATTCATTTTCCGGAAAAGGGGGTTCCTGAACTAGTGAATGCTTTTATTTCAAACACTATTTTTAAAAATTTCTTAAAATTCGTGATAAAAAAGTATGGAAGAAAAATGATTTAGTTTTTCATTGATTGAAGGGGGATGTTTGCGACAGGAATTTGTCTTATTCCTTCACTGTTTTTGAGTTCTACCCCAATAAACAAAAGTTCTTTTTTTGGTTTTACTAAAAGAGTAAATTCTTCGGAGTGTTTTTTTATATTTTCGAGATTAAAACCCATTTCTTTAAGAAATTCGGAGAATTCCCTTATTTCAAGACTTACTACTTTTCCTCTTCTAGTTGTGCTTATGACAAAATCATCAAAACTGAAATTATTCTTCACTTTTTCGTTTTCTTCAATAGATGAGACTATTAGGCTATCAAGATTTTCATCATAATGAGAAATTTTTATTGTGGACATTTTCTGTTAAATAAGACAAGAGAGAGTTATTTATAAAGATTTTCTTGAGGTCAAATTTTCAGGAAATTTTAAATTTTTGAAGAAATTTTGAAATAAACCCAAGAATGGTAACAGGGGATAATTTTATAAACATTAAATTATCCATTTAGGTTATAATGAAAGGAAAGTTTGTTCTCTTGATTGGATTTTTAGTTTTTCTCACTATTTTCTTTAGTTTAAGTTTTGTTAGTGCTACTGTTGATACTGTTGTTGTTAATTATAATGGCGATGGGGTTAATTATAATTACACAATCATTGGAAGAAGTTATGATTTATATGTTGCAGGAACAAATTTACAACAAATGACTAGTTCTGAACTCCAATTTTTAAGTAACACGGATGACAATTTGTTTGTTTACAATTTTACTCCTGGAACTTTAGCCGGAGTAAGAACTTTTGGAACTGGAGAAAATCAATTTAATCTTAGTGTTTTAAGTGAGGCAGATGAGCTTGTTAATTCTATTGGAAAGATTGTAATAAATATAAATGATACTTCTTCTTTGGTTAATATTGAAAATTTGAATTTGAGTGGAAAATTAATAAGAAGTTTTAAATTTGATCTTGATGAGTATAAGGGGACTGTAGATTTAAGCAAACTTTTGAGAGGGATTAGTTTTAATCTGAATTTTAATAAGGGGGAAAGTTATCCTGTTTATAACAGTCTTTTTATTGATGGAGGTTCAAGTGCAGGTACTGTTGTGGGCTCTGTTTTGATTTTTAACAATTTGAATTTTGATGTTAATGATGTAAATAGTAATCCTTCTCTTTTGAATCAAGTAATAGATATTTATAATCTTAGCACACCCTATAATTTAAGTGCTTATGCAATTAAGAGTGGAAACAATTTTGAATTTTATTCTGATGAGGGTTATAAAACATTAAACAATGCTGACTTAACAAATGCTCAAGAAATTATTAACGAAAAAATAAAATATATTGATCCAGATGAGATTATTAATTATCTTCTTCCAATTGGTAACTTTTCTGAATTCAAAAAGTTTGTAGACTTTAATACTTCGGTTGATTTTGGAAACTTAACTTTTATGGAAAGTGGAACTTATGCTTTAAATTTAGTTTACACAGATAAATATGGAAATGAGGGAACAATGCCATTTATAGTTAATTTAGATGTTACAAATGAGGGAAATCAAGTTGATGTTGATTCTAATGGAACTGTGACTTTTACAGATATTACCATAAAACAAAGACTTGAAAAAATTGAAGGTTTACCTCAGAATATAAGTTTGACTTCTGCTTTATATGGAACTTCAAGACCTTCAAGCTTTTCTGGAAGCCTTCCCTCCAATACCAATCCTGTAGAATTTATGCAAATAAATTCAAGTAATGATAGTGCAACTGATAATGGAAATTATGTTTTGCATTTTAAAATTTCTACAAGTTCTCTTACTTCGTCTTTAAAAAATAATGTTAGTCTTTATGTTGAAGAAAGTAATGCATGGACAAAATTATCTACCACATTAGGTAGTGAAGATTCTAGTTATTATTATTATCATTCAACTTTACATCACTTTAGTAATTATTTAATAGGATATTATCTATCCCCTTCAACCCCTTCTTCAAGTGGAGGAAGTTCAGGTGGAGGAAGTTCAGGTGGAGGAAGTTCTTCAAGAAGAGATTTGTTTTTGGCTCCTTTAGTTTCAATTCCGGATTCAAATAATGGAAATCCTTCTTCTTCTGAACCAATAGGAATTGGTGAAGATTCTCCAAGTGAACCTTCAGGATTTAGTGTAATAACTGGTGCAGTAATTGGTGCAATTTCTTCCCCAGGAGGAATTGTTGCTATAATCTTCCTAGTTGTTCTATCTCTGTTATTAATTATGCTTAGATTAAGACGTAGAGGAGAAGTAGGAAAAAAGAGTGGTAAGCATAAATTAAATTCAAGCGGTGATAAAATTGAAAAAAAATGAAATTCTTTTTTAGGCTCTTGGTATTTCTCTTAATATTAATTCCTTTAGTAAGTGCTAATGTTCAATATGTTTCTCTTCCATATAAAAATACTCTAAGTCCCTCACAAGCTTTTTCTACAGTTAATGTCAACTTTAATGTTAAAGATTCTTCTGGAAACTCCATAGACAATGCTTTAATAATTATTCAGGGAATTTCAGACCAAAGTTTTAATCAGAATATTTTTACCAATTCAAATGGTGAAGCATCTATTTCTCTTAATACAAATGAAATTTTTGTTTATACTGTTTACAAATTCACTTATTCTACTTTATCAAGCAATTTTTTTACAAACTCAGACAAAAATCTTCAAGTTAGGCTTAATAAAATTCCAAATGACAAGTGGTATTTTTATTATCAAAATAATGGGGAAGTTAAAATTCAGTTAAAGAGCCCAGATTTGGATGTAAATTATGTTCCAGGAGAATACATAAACCAAGTTATGCAAATTTCAAATATTGCAGGAAAAAATATTGAACTTATTCCCTCTAAAACTTCTTCCATAACTGTTGACAGTGCAACCTTAAAAAGGTTGGGTTGGTGGGGAAATATTTTGTCTTATGAGGTTTCAATGAAATTAACTTTAAAACCAAATGGATGGGTAAAAGTCACAGTTGAAGATAATATTTTTGAAATTTGTATGGGAAATGCTATTGGTTCTTATAAGGGTCAAACATTTGATGTTTCAGGAAGTGAATTTATTTGTAAACAAGAAGACAATTCACCCAATCCTCCAAACCTAGTTCCGGATTGGATTTTAAACAATACTTACAAGTTTTATACAAATGTTGGTTATTTAGTTGGAGGACAGGAAAAGAATTTTGAAATATTAACTCAAGATATTTTTATAAAAAATATCGATTGGAAACCAGAAATTAGTTCTGTTCCAAAAACAGAATTAAATATCAACGAGGATTGGACTTATCAAGTTTCCCCAAGTTACAGAGAAGGATTTGTTTCTTATACTTTAGAAAAAGCACCTTCTGGAATGAATATTGATTCAACAAAGGGAATTTTAAATTGGAAACCCACTGTTTCTGGAAAGTATGACATTACATTTAGAGCATACCACACTTATTTTATTGGGGATTCAAGGATGGCTTACAATGATCAATTTTTTACCTTAAACGTTTTGAATCCAAATGCAAATTTATATGCTGATGGAATTTATCTTTATGACAAAAGTGTTAAGGTTGGGAATACAGTTCATGCTAAATTTGTGGTTCATAACGACGATGACAAAACAAATTCTTTTAAATATAAGGTTGACAAGGGAGATGGGACTTCATTTGAATATGACTTGTTAGGTATGGCTCCAAGTAGTGAAAGAACGATTTACTCTTCTTGGACTTATAATGGGCAGGGAAACTTTACTCCAAAATTAATAATTGATCCAGAAAACAAAATTTTAGAGAGCAATGAAAATGATAATTTAAACAATTTTTTGGAGGTTAGTGTAACAAATTAAAATGAAAGGTAAAAATTTTTTAGCGGGACTTGTAGCAACTGGATTAGCTTCTTTACCAATTTACCACGCAAGTGCTCAAACTTATGACTCTTTAAAGACAGTTCAGGTTGCAAATGAGTTAAAGAGTAAAGGTTTCCAATTGAAAGGAACAATGGTTAACAATCCCTTCCAATTTCAAGTAGATTATGGTGGGAAATCTAAGTTAATTAATACTCAAATTTTTGCAGATAAAAGTGAAAATGATAAACTCATGATTTATCCAATTTTTGTTGCCTTCAATAAAAATAACGCTGAAACACAATCAGAAAAGTCTTTTGTTGATTCATATGGGGGATTTGGATTCATAATGGATGACAACAACGTTTCTCCTTCAGTTTATGCAGATTCAATTGCATCTCTTTTAGAGGGGAATACTACTGGAATAGAATCCCAAAATAAAAGTAAATTAGAATCAAAGTTAGAAAATATTTATCCTAATCCTACAAATGGAATGATAAACGTAAAATATAATTTAACTAATTCTCAGAATGTGAACTTTGAAGTTTATGATGTTCTTGGGAAAAAAGTTTATTCTACTAGGGGAGAATCTGGAGAAACAACAAAAAGAATAAACACGGGAGAGTTACCTTCAGGAACATATTTTTTGAGGATGACTTCTGGAAAAGAGAAATCTCAAGAAATTAAAAAATTTATCATTTTGAGATAAATGGGGTTAAAATGAAAAGTAAATTTCTTTATGCACTCCCATTTTTGTTTCTATTTAATTCTCCTTTTTCAAAAGCTCAATTTAAAGTTGAATCAAATTTGAAAGAAGTTAATTTGAAGAACAAGTTTTTTCAAGTTGCTGCAAGAGATACATTTGGTCTTAAAGATTTAGTTAATATTAAGGGAATTGCAAAGTTAAAATACGACGACAATTCTCTTTATTTTGCAAGGAATGGACTCCTTAATTATTATTATGGGGGAGAAGTTAATATTAATGGAGTAAACTTTTATTACAATCAATCAAAACAAAATATAAAAAATGAAACTTCAACAAGTCAAAGTTCAATTATTGGAGATATTTCTACAAAAACAACTCTTCTTAATGAGAACAAAGGAAGAGGAGTTGGAATTATTTTTAATAAGAATAATTATTTTGTTAGTTTGGAAAATGCAACAAATAATAACAATCTAAAAGGACAAACTTTAATTGATGTTGCAGGAGAAAAAGATGTGAGTTCTTATGAATTTGGTGTGAATAATGAAACAAACATTGTCGGAGCTGGGTTTAAGTATGGATTTTTTAAATTTATTAAAAATAGACAAAATAAAGATAAATTTAATAATTATTTTGTGAAAGCAAATTATACTGATTCAGAAAAAGATTTTAACCTTTACTATGCTAAAGATTTTGCAGGTTTTCTTAGTTACAATGTTTTTGATAAAATAGATGTTAATTTAACTTATGATGGAGATTTTAATATTATTCTTTCTACTTCGGACTTTTCTAGAATAAATAAAAAAGATTTTGAGAGAAAGTTAGAAGACAAATTGAGAATTGTTCCTAGAATTTATGACTCCAAATTGGAAACTTCAAGGAGTTATTTAGAAGACATGTTTTTTACGGATTTTTATGATTTTTCTATTGATAAAAAAGGAGTTAAGGCAAATTTAAATTTAAATTATTTATTACTTCACTATTCTGAAGACAGTCAAAAAATTGGTTTAAAATATAAATTTGGGCTTGTAACTTATGATTTTAAAGATAAAGAAGTTCAATTGGGATTATTTTTTGATTGATTCTTTACAAAAATTTATAACTAATTCATTCTTAACTTAATTATGCAGGTGATTAAATCGTCCGGAGCTCTTGAAAAGTTTGACCATAAAAAGATTTATAATACTATTCGAGCTGCTGGAGGAAGTAAAAAGCTTGCTGGTTCTGCGACAAAAGAAATAAAGAAGAAGTTTAAGAAAAATGTTTCAACAGAGGAAATTTTAAAATTTCTTTTGAAATATTTAAATTCTGAACCTGGAGTTAGTCAGAGATACAATTTGAAGAGGGCAATTATGGCTCTTGGTCCATCTGGTTTTCCTTTTGAAAAGTTTTTTGCAAGAGTTCTCGAATATTATGGATATAAAACAAGTGTTGGAAACAAGCTTAAAGGAAAAAGAATAATCCATGAGGTAGATGTTGTTGCAGAGAAGGATAAAAAATGGATGATTGAATGCAAGTATCACAATGAACATGGAACAATTACTAAACTTCATCCCGCACTTTATACTTATGCTCGTTTTTTAGATTTAGAGAGTTATCACTTTAATTCTCCTTGGTTAGTTACCAATACTCGTTGTTCAGGAGATGCAATAAATTATGCAAAGGGGGTGGGATTAAGAGTTACTTCTTGGAGTTTTCCAAATAAGGAAAGTTTACAAGATTTAATTCACAAAAAGAGTGTTTTTCCAATTACAATTTTAACTAGCGTTAAAAATGAAGAAGTGAATAAGTTTTATGAAGCTAATCTAATTGTGGCAAAAGATTTACTTAACATTTCTTCAAGAGAACTTTCACGAAGAGCAAAAATTGATGAAAAGAGAATTATAAAAATAATTGAAGAAGTTAGAGAAGTTTGTGGCAAATAGATTTCTGACTATTTTTTCTTAGAAACCTTTTTCTTTTTTCTTCCTCTTTTGTCCCTAGAAAAGATTCCAATAAGGTTGTCATCTAATTTTGGAAGGTTTTGTGATTTTGCATTTTTTGTTCTAACGGCACTTTTTCTCAAAATATCTTCAATTTGTTCTTTCAAAGTTAAAAAATTTTTTTCTGCTCTTTTAGAGAGAACTTTTTTTACTTCTTCATCAATTGAAATTGTTATTTGAGACATCTTATTTTTTTACGTAAATTTTGCTAACATTAAAACTTTTGTAAATTCCTTCTAAAATATCAGTTCCGGCATATCCTGCAAGAAGGGAAAGCCTTGGGTCAAAGTCAAAAATTACTCCAATAAAGGCACCAATTATAATTGCTACAACAACAGTTATTGCATAATATTCCCAAAGAATTTTTCTTCGAACTGAGAGTGCTTTAAGTAGTCCTACAACTCCTCTAGTTAAACCCCCTATACCCCCAAGAATTCCAGCAAATAAGGTTGGATCCATTTTACTTGTTTTTTACAAGTAAAATTTATTTAAATATTTTTGGGAAAATTCATTCTTTCTTAATTTGTGAAATTTCACAAACAATTCCCTTTTTTATGTCCCCTAGAATTTTGTAATTTGCAAAGAAGAGGGTTATTATTGAAATAATTATTAATTCTAATCCTTTCCAAGGTAAAAATAAAATTGCTGAAGCTCCGATACCAATTGTTGACAAGAATCCAATTCCACAAGCTGAACATCCTGGAGCAATGATTCCCAAAAAGATTCCAGCTGAAATTAAAAAACCTCTTCTTCCCGAAACATCTTTGAGCATTTTTGTTTTGTAAGTTATTAAACTAATTAAGGTTCCAAAAAGAAGACTAATTATTATTAATCCAATAAAAAAGGGGTAAGTGAAAAAAGAATAATAATTCAGGGAATCAAAAATCAGTGCTTCTAACAATTTAACCATTCCTGCATCATTAAAAACTATTTTCAAATATTTAAAATTTGAAAAAAAGATATTAATTAAATAAAAAACAATAGTTAAGACTAATGTTAAGAAAAGGTATTTTCCTTTCTTCATAATATTATACCAAGTTAAAATTTTTTCTTTAATTTCCATTGAGTAGTTTCGTATTCTAATTTATAGAATTTTAATAAAAAAATAAAAAAAATGAAATCTTAGTTTAACAAGTTTGAAATTTCTGACCAAACAGGGGAAACTTTATTTCCATCAACGTAAATTGTAGGTGTTCCACTTGCAAATTGACTTGCAACACTTGCAATCTTTGACACATCTGAAGAATGATCTCCGTCATCAAGGCAACTATTAAATTTAGCAGTATCTAATCCACTTATTCCGCTAGCCATTGTTTTTAAGTTGTCTTTTGAATATTTCCCATTGTTCTCTTGTCCATCATGTGCAGTGAAAATCAAGTCATGCATTTCCCAGAATTTTCCTTGGTCATTAGCACAAAGTCCAGCTTCAACTGTCCAATCTGATTCTTTTGTTGAAGATCTGTCATCTAAGAAACTCATTGAAACGTAAATAAATCTTACTTTCCCTTGTTTTGCTAATTCTTCAACTTTTCCTGCTGAATCTAGAACTGAAGCAATTTGAGGGTTACTTGGAGCTGCATCTTTTGCAAATTGAGGGAGTCCAGAAGCAACAGCACACCAAGGACATTGAAAGTCTGCAAATTCAATTACGGTGTGTTTTGCATCACTAGGACCCAATGCAGGGTAAAGTGAAGTGTCTTCTAAAACTTTCATACTAACTGGTTGAGCAGCGTTACCCCCATTATCATTTACAACAGCGTTTCCACCTCCTGTGTTTGCACCGAAGCCAAAACCTCCTGTAAATATTGAGATTATTAAAAGAATACCTAAAACGGCGATTGTTCCTTTAAAAAAAGTGTCTTTCTTTATTTCGATTTTGTCGCTCATTTATATTTTTTTTCCTCCTTTTTTGTTCTATTAAAATCTGAATTTTTTTTGATATTTAAATTTAATGGACTTAGAAAATAATTGTTTTATTTATTTCAAAACAACTATATTATTCATTCCCCGTCTTTTTCTAATTATAAATTGTTTTGCTTCAAGTTTATCAAGTAAACGAGTCATTTTTACTTTTCCAATTTCTAACTTTTCCATTAAATCTTTTTGAAACATTGCTTTTTCTTCATTTATTAAAATTTCAATTACTTCTTTTTCTTCTTTGTCTAATTTTGACAAATCAAAGACTTTTTTCTTTTCCTTTCCTTTTATTTTTTTTATTACAATTTTTTCATCAGGTTTTGAAAACATTATGTAAATACCTATTGCAAGAATTACTAGGACTATTGAAAGACTTATAGCTAATTGGGTTGTAGCTGTTTGGTGCATTATACAACTTGGTCCTTCTTTACAAGTTTGTGCAATTATTTCTTGAAGAGCTTTATTGAATATCCAAACAAGTATTCCCATAGCAACGGAAATACCAATAATTAACCATCCTACTTTTTTGTTCTCCATCGATAAAAAAAAGAATAAGGGTTTTTATACATTGTGGAACTGAAACTAGTTTCACCAAAGCGGTTAAATAAAACATTTCTTTCTATTTTTCATGGCAAACAAAACCAAAACAAAAAAAAGAAAAGGAGGACAAACCGATAAAGAACTTTATATTCAAATTGGATTAATTGTGGTTTTAGTTTTAGTAATTGGATTTAATCTCGGAAAAGTTTCTTTTGGAACTGGTGGAGGAATAGGAACTGTTTCAGCTTCTGAGATTATTCCTGCTGGAATTCCTGCAGTTTATGGAAATGATTTAGGGGTTAGTTATAATGATGTTAGTGTTAGTAATCCAAAACTTGCTGATGCAACAATCCAAAAACTTGCTCAATATGAAGATATGAAGTTAAGTTCAGAAGAAATGTCAAGATACATAAAAATTGCTGGGTCTATTAGTTGTGAGTATTGTTGTGGGGCACAATCAATTATTTTTTCTAATGGAGAAAGAGCTTGTGGGTGTGCACATAGTTATGCTATGAGAGGACTTGCTAAATATATTTTGATAAATCATCCAGAAATGTCAGATGAAGATATTCTATCTGAACTTGGAAAATGGAAGGTTTTATTTTTTCCAGAAATTCATGAACAAAAAGCACAAGCTTTGGAAGCAAATGGAATTGATTCAACTAATTACATAAATCTTGCTTCAAACCTCTATAGAGGAATTGAACAAGGTCAGACTTCAGGAGGTTCTATGGTCGGTGGATGTTAAGATGAAATACTTTTTTATTATTTTTTTCGTCTTGGCATTTTTGCCCTTTACTTTAGCTTGTGGTACAGATCATGATGAAATAACTCAAACTAATTTAGCTCCTATTAGTTCTAATGCAGTTTATGATGGAAATATGATGAAAGGTTATGGAATGGGATTTTATCCTTTGTTAGTTTATGTTTTGGTTGTAATTTCATTAATTTTGTTTATTATTTGGATGATTAAAAATTTAAAAGGAGGTAAAAAATAAAATGGAAATAAAAAGGAATACTTTGCTTTGGGTTGTGATTGGAGCTTTGTTTATTGTAGCTTTATTTTTAGTTTTCCAAGCTGGGGCTTCAGAAAGTGTTCAGTCAGTTGGAGCTACAGCTCAAGCGGCAAAGACAGCAGCAGTCTCCTCTGGAGGAATGGTTGGAGGCTGTTAAATAATCTATTTTAATAAAATAAAATGAAGAAAAAAAATTTATATTTAGTTGGAGGAGTTCTTGTAGTTGTTTTAGCTGTTTTTTTATTAACAAGTGCAGTTAAAGGGTTTCAAAGTCTTGACAAATTTGGAGAAGAAATGACAATTTACAAAACATCTACTTGTGGATGTTGTGAGGTTTATACTTCATACTTTAAAAGTAAGGGAAGTTCAGATGTAAATGTTATAACCATTCCAGATAATGGCAAATTTATGGAAGAACATAAAATTCCTTCATTTTTAGAAAGTTGTCATACAACAATTGTTGGAAAATATTTTGTTGAAGGACATGTTCCAGTTGAAGCTATTAACAAACTTTTAACCGAACAACCCGATATTCTAGGAATTGGAATGCCTGGAATGCCTAACGGAAGTCCTGGAATGCCTGGTTCAAAAAATGGAGACTTTGTGATTTATGGAGTAAACAATGATGGAAGTACTTTTGAATTCATGAGGCTTTAAAATGGAAAACAACTTGAATTTATCACAAACAAAAAAAAAATTTTTAGTTTTTTTTAGTTTTTTGTTTGTGCTTTCTTTTTCTGAGTTTGTGAGTGCACATTGCCCCCTTTGTACTATTGGGGCTGGAGCTGCAGCTTTTGGAGCAGTTTCTTTAGGTTTTAGTAAAATTGTTGTTGCTTTACTAATTGGAGGGTTTTCTATGTCTATGGGATTGTGGTTTGCGAGAATTATTAAGAAAAAATATTTCAAATTTCAGGATGTTTTAGTTATTTTAGGAGTTTTTTTGTTAACCCTTATTCCATTACTTCCTATTTTTTCAGAATTACATGGGGTGGGAATTTACCTTTTTGGAGAATATGGGGGAATTTTTTATCGGACCTATACAATTGATTTTTCCTTGTTAGCTGGATTTTTCGGAGGACTTTTGGTTTTTTTGAGTCCAAAAGTTAGTAAAAAAATAACTTCAATTAGAAAGGGGAAGAAAATTTCATTTCAAGGTTCAATTGTGACCGTTTCACTTTTAATAATATTTGGGGGGATTATTCAATTAATTGTTTAAAATGGATTTATTATTTTTAGTTGTTTTGGGAATTTCAGCTTTATTTTTTATTTTTCTTGGAATTAAAGAATTAATTTCTAAAAATTCAAAAAAAGAATTTTGTGTTATCTGTGCTTCTGTTTTTTTAACCTGGGTTTTACTTTTAATTTTGAATTCTTTAAATTCATTTCAGAATAAAATTTTAATTGCAATTTTGATTGGAGAAAGTACATTAGGGTTGTTTTACCTAATTAATAAAAAATTTAAATCAATGGAAATTTTTAAGTTGCCTTTAATTTTAACTCTAATTGTTTTTGGATATACTCTTTTAGAGGGATTTAGTTATGGAAATGAAGTTTTAATTTTTATGGGGGTTCTTTGGCTTTTTTTTGGATTTATTTTCTTTTTTAGAAAAAACATGACTTTTAGAAAATTTGCAAATAAATTGGTGGAGTGTTGTAGGAATTTTTAAGATGGATTGTTGTGAAAATAAACAAAGTGGTGAAAATAAAGAAGTTAAGGAGATTTCTCCCAAAGAAAAATCTGTTTTAATTGGAATCTTGTCTGGTCTTGGATTGATTGCTTTTTATTTGGGGGTAATTTCGATTTTTAAAGGTTTTAGTTTTGCAATTATGAACCTTCGAAGTTTGTGGTATTTAATTTTTCCTCTTGCAATAGGGTTTGGAATTCAAATTGGATTATTTATTTCGATAAAAAATCATGCAAAGTTCACTGGTTCTGTTGCAACAACTGGAGCAATTTCTGGAGGAAGTATGATTGCATGTTGTAGTCATTTCCTTCTCAATATAATTCCTATTGCTGGCGTTTCAGGACTTGCAGTTTTTTTAGTTGAGTATCAACCTTGGTTTTTAGTTTTTGGAATTTTATCTAATATTGTAGGTATAACTTTAATGGTCAAACACAGAAATAAAATGAGAAAGGGGGTAAAATGTTAAAATGAAATTTAATAAAAAAATTATTTTATATGTTTTTCTAGGAATTTTGATTCTTGGACTCTTAATTTTCACTTTTTTTCCAAATATGACTTATGCAATTAGAGATTTTGGTAAAAGTGGATCAAACGAAGACATTTGTCAACCTCCTGCTGGAACAACATTAGAGGAATGGCAAACCCATATGAGTCACCATCCAAATATTTATGCGGGGTGTTTAAGTTAAAATGAACCCAAAAAGTATGTTTTTTGAAACATTGGAATTAATAAAACTTGTTTTTAATAGTCGGAAGTATATTTGGATTTCTTTAATTTTTGGAATTCTTTCTTTTGGAATTTTATATTATCTTTTAGTTGTTAAAGTTGCAAACCAAGATATTTGGATTTCAGTTATGATGTCGGGGGCATTGTTTGTTACTTTAAGTATAGTGAGCATAACTTTAATGAGTTTTTTGTCTGCAATTTTGTTTTCAATGATACTTTTTCATTTTAATAATTTCAGAAAAGGAAGTGAAAAAGGATTTTTTGGGTTTATTGGTTCGGGAATTGCGGCATTTGGAGTTGGATGTCCTACATGTGGAGCTTTCTTGTTTGGATTAATTGGAATGCCCCTTGCTTTGACTTATTTGCCTTGGAGAGGAGTTGAATTGCAACTTGTTGGAATTTTAATTTTAATTTTATCAATTTATTTGACAGGAAAGTCAATTAAGGGAATTTGTAAAATAAAAAACACAGAGATTTCAAATTGATTAAATTTATATATGAAAATTTTCTCATATAAATATGGAAAATAAAAAGCTAGGTTTAATTTTAATTGTAATTGGAATTTTAGTTGGAGGACTTTTTGTTTATTATAGTGGCGTTTTATCTGAAAAAGCGGTAGACAAAGGATGTTTTCAAAATATTGACTGTACCGAAATAAACCAAGAGAGTTCAATTTCACATTTTGCTATCGGAGTTTTTTCTTTTCTTATTGCTTTAGGATTTTATATTTTGTTTTTTAATAAAACTGAAGAGAAAATAATTGAACGTCTTGAAAAGAATGTGAGAGAAAATATCGAAAAAGAAAAATTTGATTTTGCTCTTAAGATGTTAAATCCTTTTGAAGCGAGAGTTTTGAAAAAAACCAAAGAACAAGAAGGAATAACACAAAATACTTTAAGATTTAAAGTTGATATGTCTAAAGCCAAGTTAAGTTATGTTCTTCAAGATTTAGAGAAAAGAGGATTAATAAAAAGAGTGAAAAAAGGAAAAACTTTTGAAGTTTATACAAAATTATAATCCAATTTGTCTTTGTGAACGTTAAAAAGCCAAAATTTGGGCTTTTTAAGGCTTTTTTTGGCTTCCGTTCAGACGCTAGATATATATAATTTAGTTCATAAGATACATTATGAATTTAATATTGGTCCTAAAAGAAGTGTTTAGTAAAAGAAAATATCTTTTTATAACTTTTTTAATTTCAATTTTTTTTTATTCGTTAAATGTAATAATCTCTTCTTGGAGAGTTTTTGGTGAATTTTCATCCGATAAAAGTTTTTTTGGAGCAATAAAAGTTTTTTTGTTTCTGTTTTTAAACATGGGACAAATTATGAAAATGTCTTCTTGGATTAGTTTGATTTTAATCAGTGTTTTATTAGGAATTTTATTTAGTCTCATTTTTTATAAAGTTAAAATGAATTTTAGTTCAGATAATAAAATTGGTTTATTGGGAATTTTTGGAGTTTTTCTTGCCGCGTTTGTGCCAGGATGTGCAGCATGTGGTGTTGGTTTGATTTCAGTTCTTGGATTGAGTGCAGGAATTTTGTCCATTTTTCCTTTTGGGGGTTTTGAATTATCTCTCCTTTCAATATTAATTTTAATTTTCGCAATTTTTAAGATAACAAAAAACATGTACATCTGCAAAGTTTCAAATTCATTTGTTAAAGATGAAAATACAAAGAAAAAGGAGGAAAAATAATAATGAG
>Ga0210050_1000477_pt1 | contig 51055 bp, 43 predicted proteins | sample CryGey132114_all_FD_185463 | JGI IMG/M metagenome (GOLD analysis project Ga0210050, IMG submission 185463) | Groundwater microbial communities from aquifer - Crystal Geyser CG22_combo_CG10-13_8/21/14_all (SPAdes) (version 2) | ecosystem: Environmental > Aquatic > Deep subsurface > Groundwater ... | reverse complement strand
TGGTGAAAGCCAATGCCTGAATGGTTCTCGGTTAGCCGTGTGAGTCGAATAGCTCATGCACGGTTAGAAAGGGGGGCTCAGGAAACCGGAGGCAGTGCGCCCACCGGCGCCTGAGCCCTACCAATGAGCCTCAAGCGCCTGCTCTTTTTGGCGGCGATCGCCGCCGTCTGCGCGGCCGGCCTGCGCGCGTTCGGCTTCGAGGGGATCTATGTCGCGACCGGTTCCATGGAGCCGACGCTGAAGGTCGGGACGCATCTGATGCTGGACAAACTGACTTTGCTCGTGCACGATCCCCGGCGCGGGGACATCGTCGTCTTCGTCGCTCCGGTTCCGCCGCACGAGGAGATGATCAAGCGCGTGATCGCCGTCGGCGGCGACCGGGTCGAGATGCGGAAGAAACGGGTGTTTCTCGACGGAACGGAACTCGACGAACCGTTCACGCAGCATACCCGCGGAAAGGAAGTGCTCCGCGGCGACAGTTTCGAGCCGGAAGCGGTTCCCGACGGCTATCTGTTCCTGCTCGGCGACAACCGCGACGAAAGCAATGACGCCTCCGTTTGGCGCGATGAGGACGGCGACCCGATTCGTTTCGTGCGTTCGTCCCGCGTCCGAGGCCTGGTGAGAGGTTTCTACTGATGGGGATCCGCATACTCGTGACGGGCGGCACCTTCGACAAGGAATACGACGAAATTCACGGGTCTTTGTATTTCCGGAAAACCCATGTCAAAGACATGCTCAAGCGGGCCCGCTGCCGCCTTTCGGTGCGGGTTTCGCCCCTGATGCTCAAGGACAGCCTCGACATGACCGAGGCCGACCGGCGCGCGGTTGTCGCCGCGTGCCGAAACTCCCGGGAGAAGCGCATCGTGATCACCCACGGCACCGACACGATGGAGCATACCGCGCGGATGCTCGGAAAGGCGGGTCTCGCGAAGACGATCGTGCTGACCGGGGCGATGATTCCCTATAAATTCGGCGGCAGTTCCGACGGGCTGTTCAATCTGGGCAGCGCTCTGTCCTTCGCGCAGAGCCTGCCGCCGGGCGTGTTCGTCGCGATGAACGGCGAGGTCTTCGCCTGGGACCAGGTCCGCAAGAACCGCCGCTTGGGCCGCTTTGAGAGGAAACCCTAGAAAAGTCGTGTTTTTTGTTATCATTCCAGCATGAGCCCGACGAAACGAAAGGAAATCGACGAAACCGGCGACGTCGCCTCGGCCGAGAAGCTATCGGCGGCCCGGGAGAAGATCGTTTCCCAACTCGGCCGGATCATCGTCGGCCAGGATAACGCGATCGAGGAACTGCTGATCGCGCTGTTCGCCGGCGGGCACTGCCTGCTCGTCGGCGTGCCCGGACTCGCGAAGACCTTGATGCTCTCGAGTTTGGCCAAGATTCTCGATCTCGAATTCTCCCGCATCCAATTCACGCCGGATCTGATGCCTTCGGACATCACTGGTTCGGACATCCTGCAGGAGGACCCGAACACCCGGGAGCGCGTGTTCAAGTTCGTCCCCGGTCCGGTGTTCTCGAACCTGGTGCTGGCCGACGAGATCAACCGCACCCCGCCCAAGACGCAGAGCGCTTTGCTTCAGGCCATGCAGGAAAAGCAGGTCACGGCCGGCGGCGAGACGCGCTCCTTGCCGCTTCCGTTTTTCGTCATGGCGACCCAGAACCCGATCGAGCACGAGGGGACCTTCCCCCTGCCGGAAGCGCAGTTGGATCGATTCTTCCTGCAGATTGCGATCGACTACCCCAGCGAATCCGACGAGCGGAAAATCGTTTTCGCGACGACCGGCGCCGAGGAAGTAGCGCTGGGAAAGGTGCTTTCGGCCGACGAAGTCCTGGCGCTGCAGGCGGTCGTGCGCAAGGTTCCCGTTCCCCCGTCCGTCGTGGATTTCGCGGTGAGACTGGCCCGCGACACGCGCCCGGTGGACGGCGCTCCCGATTTCGTCAAGAAATGGGTCTCGTGGGGCGCGGGGCCCCGCGCGAGCCAGGCGCTGATTCTCGGCGCGAAGGCGCGCGCGCTGCTTTCGGGACGCTTCGCCGTCTCCGAAGAGGACGTGCGCCGCATCGCGAAACCGATCCTCCGGCATCGCGTCGTCCTCGCCTTCCAGGCGGAAGCGGAGGGCGTTTCCGTCGACGGCGTGATCGATCGGCTTCTCGAGCCGCGCTAGTGCGCGTTCTCACGCCGGAAGTCCTGACCCGCCTCAAGAACTTTAAATTCGATCTGCGCCGCCACCGCGTCGAAGGGCATCTGACCGGCCGGCACCGCAGCTTCAAACGGGGCTTTTCGCAGGAGTTCGCCCAGCACCGTTCCTACGTGACGGGCGACGACCTTAAGCATCTCGACTGGAAGGTGTACGCGCGCAAGGACCGGTTCTACGTCAAGGAATTCCAGGAAGAGAAAAGCCTCAAGACCTATCTAATGCTCGACCGCTCCGGTTCGATGGGCTACCGCGGCGCCGGGGACGAGAGCAAATGGGAGTACGCGCGCAGGTTGACGATGAGCATGGCCTACCTGATTCTCTCGCAGGGCGACGCGGCGGGCCTTCTGACCTTCGACACCGAGCGGCGCGACTACCTCCCCCCCCGGCAGCGGATGACGCATTTGGAATTGATGGATGCGGCCCTCGCGGACTCCAAGCCCGCGGGAGAAACCGAACTTGCGGGCGTCTTGGGCGGGATCGTCGGGTCTCTCCCCCGGCGTTCGCTGATCGTGCTGATCTCCGATTTATTGGGAGACGCCGAACGGATTTTGGAAACGCTGCGCGTGTACGGCGCGCGCCGCCATCGGCTGGTGGTGCTTCAGGTGCTCGACCCGACCGAGCGCGATCTGGACCTGGACGGTCCGGTTCTCTTCGAGGGGATGGAGGGCGGGGATTCGCTGCGCTGCGAAGTCGCTTTGCTGCGGGACGCCTATCGCGAGGCGTTCCACCGGCAGCAGAAGCGCTACGAGGCGTCCTTTCACGATACCGGCGTTCACCACGCGGTGTTCTACACCGACGAACCTTGGCACCGGGGACTGGCGCGGTTCCTTGCCCGACAGAGCGCCCGCGGATAGACAATGTCCTTTCTGAACCCCGCGCTGCTTTGGTGGCTTCCGGCGGCGGCCGCGCCGATCGTTTTGCACCTGATTTTCATGCGCCGCGCGCGCCGGGTTGAGTTCAGCGATCTCTCATTGCTTCGGGCCGCCTACGCGCGGTCGCTTCCGGCGACCCGGCTGCGCCATTGGCTGCTGCTCGCGCTGCGCTGCTTGATGCTCGCGCTGTTGATCCTCGCCTTCGCGCGTCCGGTCCTCCACCGCCGCGCCTCCGCCGCCGCCGGATCGGAGAAGGGGCTCGAGTTGATCGTTCTCGTCGACGTTTCCTGGTCGATGCGGGCCGGGGTGCGGGGAAAGCCGCGTTTCGAAACGGCTCGTGCGGCGGCCGTCGAACTCGTCGGCACGCTGAAGCCGCCCGATCGCGTCGCCCTCGCGTCCTTCTCCGACCGGCTTGAGTCGCCGCTCGCTTGGTCCGATTCCCCCGAGGCGGCGCGCGCGTCCTTGAGCCGCCTTCAGCCCGGCTTCCGCGGGACCGACGCCGGCTCCGCTCTCGCGGCCGCCTACGCCTTGTTCGCCGAGGACGACGCGAAGGCTCCGGAACGCAGGCGCGTGATCGTCGTGGTCACGGACGGGGCGCGCAACGCGTTCTCCTCGCTTTCGGTCAAAGGTCTTGAGGCGCTCCCGGGATACGATTCGGAGGTGACGGTGCTCGGGATGGGACTCGAAGGCTCGGCGCCCAACTCGGCCGTTCTCGACGCGCGGCCCGGCGCCGCGGGCGCCGAGGACCGGGTCGCCCTTTCCGTCCGCACCGCGGCCTACGGGGAAGACGCGCGCGCGGGGTCGCTCGATTTGTGGGTGCGGGACCGCCGCGTCGATCAGCGCGCGGCCTCCCCGGATCCGGAGCGTCCGGCGCTCTTCCGTCTTCCGGAGAGCCGGGATGCGGATCATTGGGGGCGTTTCTCGCTTCGGGAAGACGCGCTCGCGCTGGACGACGACTATTATTTCGCGCTTCGCATGCGGCCGCGGCCGAAGGTTCTGCTGGTCTACGGAAACTCGCGCTATCTCGAAGCCGGGCGGGGCGGCTATTTCCTGAAGAAGCTGCTCTCCGACGGGAAGCGCCTCCCGTTCTTTCTGGACGCCGTCGACTTTGGGAAATTCGCGAGAATCGACCCCTTTGCGTACGGCGCGGTATTGCTCGCGGATTTCGAGTCCCTGCCCGAAGGCGTCGCGGAGACCTTGGAGCGATACGTGCTCCGGGGAGGCGGGCTTTGGCTGCTCGCGGGCACCCAGGCCGACGCGAAAACCTATCGCGATCTCAAGCGGGTTCTTCCCGCGGCGGTCGGCGACCCCCGCCAGGTCGGGCCGCGGGGCCGCGCGCTCCGCGCGGACGCCGTGCCGACGGACGAGACCGTTCTTCCGGCGCGTTTCTCGTGGGACGATTTTGAGCTTCAAAACGCGGCGGCTGAACGGGCCTATACCCTGCGACCGCGCAAGGACGCCGCGGTCTGGTTCCGGGACGGAGAGGGCGAACCGCTGATGGTCGCCGGGGGTTTCGGTTTGGGACGAGTGCTCGTGTGGGGCTCCTCGCTCGACATCGAGTGGTCGAATCTCGCGCTCAAGCCCGTTTTCACCGCCTGGACCGATGTCGCCCTGCGCTGGCTTTCCCGCTACTCCGGACGCGAGCAGTGGCGCACGGTCTCCATCGGCGAGCCGATCGAACGGAACTGGGACGGCGGGGAGCAGGCTCCGGTGAAGGTTCAGATCCGCGCGCCGGGCGGCCGCCGTTCTTCGCTGCTCGTGAAGGACCGCAAGATCGTTTTTTCAGACACGCGGGAACCGGGGCTGTATTTTCTCCAGCCCGTCGGAGGCGAAGGGGACTCCCCCACCGAGGCGTTTGCGGTGAACGCGGACCGTTCCTCCGGAGAGTCGGATCTTTCTCCCGCGCCGCGCATGCCGTTTCACGCCCTTCTCAACGCCGGTTCGGTGCGGGAGGATTTTCTCCGCGCGGTCTACGGGCGGGAAACGCGCACCGCCGCGCTGGGACTCGTCATGCTGCTCGCGCTGCTTGAGGCGGCTCTCGCGCGTCCGCGCAGGAGGGGCGCATGACGCACCGTTTCGCCGGGGCCGCGGCGCTGGCCGCCGCGTTGGGAATCTTCGCGGCGGCGCCCTCCCGGGCGCAGATCGGCGATAAATTCGTTTGGAGCCAACTGCGGATCGGCCCCGATTGGGATCCCTATCCCGGCGTGCACGCCGAGATTCTCAAGTTCGTCGTCGACACGACCAGCGTGCTGGTCATCCCCGAGCGGCGGACGCTTTCGCCGACCGATCCGGAATTGTTCGGGTCCCCCTTCGTGCTGCTCAGCGGAAAGCAGCCTCCCGCGCCGTTGAACACCGAAGAGATTGGTCGGCTTCGCGATTACCTGACCTCCGGCGGGTTCCTGTGGATCGAGGATTCCAGCGGACTGCCCGGCTCCCCCTTCGACGCGTGGGTGCGCAAGACGCTGAAAACCGTGCTGCCCGACGCGGATCTCAAGCCGCTCGCAAAAGATCACGTCCTGTTTAAAACCTTCTTTTTGATCCGCCGTCCCGGGGGCCGCGTGCTGGTGCCCGGGGGCGTCGAGGGCGCCGATTGGGCCGGAAAGACCGTCGTCGTCTACTCGCGAAACGACCTGATCGGCGCGTGGGCCCGGGATCCGCTCGGAAATTTTTTGTTCGCCTGCGTCCCGGGCGGGGAAGCGCAGCGGCTTGAGGCCAAGAAGCTGACCCTCAACATCGTGATGTACGCGCTCACGGGCTCCTACAAAGCGGACGCCGTCCATCAGCCGTTTATTTTGCAGAAAATGGGAGCCGGAGGGCCGTGATCGGATCCGTGGGCGTCGAGTCGGTCCCGTTCGAGTGGGGCGCGGCCGCGCTGTTTCTGGCGGCGCTCGCCGCGGGATGGCGCTTCCTGAAGCCGCTTCCGGTTTCGATCCGTGTTCTGCGTCTGAGCACCGCCGCGGTGCTCGCGGGACTTCTGCTCAAGCCCGTCCTGAGTCGTTTCGAGGAGCGCTCGATTCGCCCGCGGCTCGCCGTCGTCGTGGACCGCGGGCCCAGCATGCGCGCTGAGGATGATTTCAAGCGCTCGCGGCTCGCGCGCGCCGTCGCCTGGCTGGAAGAGAACCGCGAGGTGCTCGAGCGCGCCGCCGACGTCTCGTTGTTCGCCGCGGCCGAAGGCGCCCGCCGTGTCGATTGGGAGGATTTGCGAAAACTCGAGCCCGACAACGCGGTGTTGGAACCCTCGTCGGTGTTCTCCGATTTGCTCGCGTCCGGGGCTCCGCCCCAGCGCGTCTGGCTGCTGTCGGACGGGGCGTTCGACGCGGGTGAGGCGCTCGCCCCCGCGCTCTCGCGCCTCGGCGTTCCCGTGGACGCGCTCGGCGTCGGTCCCAAACGCATCCCGCGTTCGTTGGTCGTGTCGCAGATTCAATCCCCTGATTTCGTCTTCATTCACGGACGCTTCGAGGCGTCCGCCGCGGTCGAAGCGAACCGGCTCGAAGGAGAGACCGTGCGTTTGGAACTGCGCCAAGGGGAGAGAATCGCGGCGTCGCGGACATTCTCCCCGCGCAAGGCGTTCGAAGTGTTTCACGCGACCTTTTCAGTCGACGCTTCGGCCTTGGGGACGCAGGCGTACACCCTTCGGGCGAGCGTCCCGCGGCGCGGGGCGTCCGCGGCGCTTGACGCGTCGCGTTCGTTTCGCGTTGAAGTCATCCGCCAGAAGTACCGGATCATGTATTTGGCGGGAAGGCCTAGTTTTGAATATACGCATTTGCGCGCACAGTTGAAGGGCGACCCGAATCACGAACTGGTGTCGTTCGTCATTTTGCGCAATCCCGAGGACATCAGCCCGGTTGGGGACAATGAACTTTCGCTGATTCCGTTCCCCGCCACCGAGATCTTCGTCAAGAACCTGTTTCAGTTCGATTTGTTCATCCTTGAGAATTTCGCCTACGACCGCTTCAACCTCCCGACCTCCTACCTCCAGAATCTCAAGAGTTTCGTCGCGCAGGGCGGCGCCCTGCTGATCGTCGGAGGCGAAAACGCTTTCACGAAGGGAGGCTACCGCGGGACGCCGCTGGAGGAGACCTTTCCGGTCTCGCTGCTTCCCGAGCAGGACGACTTCGTCGCGGAGCTTTTCAAGCCGACGGTCGCGGCCGCGGATCATCCCTTCCTGGCGCTCGGAGATACTCCCCAGGAGACGGCCGCGCTTTGGAATTCTCTCCCCCCGCTCGATGGATACGCCCGCTTTTCCGACGTGAAGCCGGGTTCCGACGTCCTTTTGGCGCATCCCACCGACAAGACCGTTTCGGGCCGCCCTCAGCCGGTGCTCGCCGTCCGGGAATTCGGCCGGGGAAAGGTCATGCTTGTGGGAACCGATTCGACCTGGCGCTGGAAACTGGCCGGCGGAAGGGACTGGCGGCTCGCCTCGTTCTACGCGCGCTTTTGGAGCCGGGCGGTTCAATATCTGACCGGCAGCCTCGAGCTCAAGAAGGTCAAATTCAGTCCGCTGCCGGACCGGATGCCCGCCCGAGAACCCGCAGTGCTGTCCTTGCGCGTCTTCGACGAGCATTTCAGGGCCGTGCCGGGAGTGGATGTGGATCTCAAGCTGGTTTGGAACCGCCCCGACGGAAGCACCGTCTCTCCGGCGACCTACGAGCGGGAGCCCGGCGTGTTTCAGATCGAATTGACCGAACTTGCGGAGGGCGTCCACAAGGTGCGGGCGATCGCCCGCTATCGCGGTCATGTCTGGGGAGAAGACTCGGTTGCGTTCCGCTGGGAGGGCCCGCGCGGGGACGCGCCGCTGGACCGGGGTCGCCTACAGGAAATTTCGGGCGCGACCCAAGGCGAGTTCCGCGACCTGCACCGGGCCGGTCTCGACGCGATGCTCGCGTCCTTGCCCCCCGTCCGAAAGGAACGGGCGGTGCGTTCGCGCGTGCACGCGTGGGATTGGAGCGGGTGGCTGGCCATCGGGGTGCTGCTGCTGCTCGCGGAATGGTTTTTGCGCAGGAGACTCGGCCATCTCTGAACGATCCGCCGTTTTCGCCTTTTTGCTGCTGCTCGGGCTGGCCGGGATGGCTCCCGGGGTGAGTTTCGGCGACGCCGGCGAATTCATCGCGGCGGCCGCTTCGCTTTCGATCGCGCACGCGCCGGGATACCCGTTGTTCTGTCTCGCCGCAAAAGCGTTCGGGACGGTATTCGCGTTCGGAACCTGGGCGCTGCGCGTCAATCTCTTTTCGGTGCTTTGCGGCGCCGGCGCCGGCGCGGTTTTTCTCGACGCGCTCGCACGCGCGGGACTCGGACGCGCGGGACGCCTGTTCGCGGTCGCGGCTTTGTGTCTCGCTCCGGTCTGGCTGCACAACACGCTGCAAACCGAAGTTTTCGCGCTGAACGGCCTAATCGCCGCCGTCTGTCTGTGGATCGCGGTCCGCTGGCGCGAGCGCTTCTTCGAGCCCCGGCCGGCGGCTGCCTTCGGTTTGGCGCTCGGTCTCGGGGGCGCCAATCACCAAACCTTGATCTTTTTGCTTCCCCCGATTCTGATCGCAGCTTGGCTGGAAGAACGACGAAACTCGGGGAATCCGTCGCGGCTTCGCCTTGCGCGCTTCGCCTCGCATTTCCTCGGCTTCGGACTGTTGGGCTTGGCGGTCTATGCGTACCTTCCGATCCGCTCCCGCATCGGTCCCGCGTTGGACTGGGGGCATCCCGTCGATTTCCCCTCTTTTCTTCATGTGCTGCTCCGCCGGGACTACGGATCCTTCGCGCTGACCGTGCAGGGAGGCGAGACCGGCGGACTTCCCGCGCCGATTTCTCAGACGCTGCGGTTTCTCGCCGCGTCGTGGTCCGGTTTGGGTCCGGTCGCCGCGTCGGCCGCGCTTGCCGGGGCGGCGCTTTCCCGCGGCCGCGGCGCGGCGCTTCCGCTCGCCTTGCTGCTCGTCGCCGGTCCCGGCTTCCTCATCCTGGGCAATCCCCCCTTCGACCCGATTACCGCGGGCGCGCTGGAGCGTTTCTATCTGCTTCCGTGGTTCGGCGCGGCGTGGCTGGCCGGGCTGGCCGTACACGCGTTGGCGATGCGCGGGGTGTGGGCGCGGCGCGCCGCGTTCGCGCTGCTGCTCGCCCCCGTGTTGGGCGCCGCAGGGCGCCCCGCCGCGTGGGCGCAGCGCTGGGATTTGGCCGCGCACGATTACGGCCGGAACCTGACCCGGTCCCTCCCTCCCGGAGCGGTGCTGTTCATCGACGGGGGAGACGATTCTTTTTATACGCTCGCGAATCTGCTCTACGCCGAAAGACGGCGACCGGATCTCGAGGTGCACGACCGGGGCGGGTTGGTTTTTCCCAACGCCTACGGCACCCAATTCCGGAAACTTCCGAAAGAGGCCAAAGAGGCCCGCCGGCGTTTTGTCGAATCGGCGATGGCCGACTCAGGGCGGGCCGTTTTTTACGCGACGCTTAACCGAGGGCTGCTTCCGGACCGGGCGCTGCCCATAAGAGGACTGCTGCGCCGAATCGGTTCCGCCGGCGCCAACCCTGACGCCGACACCGAGGATCCGGAAGGCGCCGCCCTGTGGGCTGTGTATCCGCTTCGCCTTTCGAAGGCACGCGCAAAGCAATACTACCGCTACCGCGCGCTGATTCCGTTCTACGCGGTGATGCGGGCGCAGTCCGATGAGAGCGCCGGACGCTACGCGACGGCGCTCAAGCGCCTCGACGACGCCGCTGATCTCGGCGGTGACGCGGCGTGGCTGCGCTCGACCACGGCCGGCATCGCTGAGTGGATCGGCTTTCGCGCGTCCGGCGAGGCGCAATGGGCCGCCGCCGTCGCCGCCTACGGTCTTTCGGCGCGCGCGGTCGGGGACCGGCCCGATGGCTGGTTGAACCTGGGCGTCGCGTTGGAGCGGCTTGGAAGCAACCGCGAGGCGGAGCGCGCCTACCGCCGCGCGATCGCCGCCGACGACAAGTCCTATCGCGCTTGGTACAATCTCGGCGCTTTGTATTGGAAAGAGGAGAATTGGCCCGCAGCCGCTTTGGCCTTTGACCGCGCGGTTGCCGCAGATCCCGCGCGCGCAGACGCCCGCGGCTATGCGCAGCGCGCTCGCGCGAACGCGCAGGCGGGTCGATGACGCCGGCCGGCGCAAGCGCGCGCCGTTGGCTGAGCGCCGGGCTGTTCGCGGCGGCGTTTTCGCTCTACCTTTGCTCCCGCGCGCCGGGCCTGGTCCCCTACCGCGATACCGGAGAGATGGCTCTCGCCGCGCATTCGCTCGGCGTCGCGCATCCGCCGAGCTATCCCCTTTACGCGGTCGCCGGGAGGCTGTTCGACGCGTTTGCGTTCGGGGACTCCCCTTCCCGGTTGAGTCTTCTGTCGGCGCTCAGTGCCGCCGCGGCGGTCGCGGGCGTCGGATTTGCGGCCGCGGGAATTTGGGGCCCGGCCGCGGCGCTGTTCGCCGCGCCTCTCTTGGCGACGAACGCGACGCTTTGGAGCGTTGCGACCGTCCAAGAAATGTACGCGCTGACCGTTTTGTTCGCGGTCTTGCTGTTCGCGCTGGGGATGCGGCTGCGGGAAACCGGCTCGACGAAGGGGTGGTACGGCGCCTGTCTGTTGTTCGGCCTTTTCCTCGGAAACCGGACGGATCTGCTGCTCTGGGCCCCGGGACTGATCGTGCTCGGGCTTCCGCGGGATTGGAAGCGGTCCTTGCCGCTCGCGGCCGCGTTCGGCCTGCTGGGACTGGCGATCTACCTCTATCTTCCGCTGCGTTCGGCGCAGGGGCCTTGGCTGGATTGGAATCACCCTGCCGCGCTTTCCAACTTCTGGGGTTCGCTGACTCGCCGCGGCTACGGCGCGACTCTGGACCTGTTGTCGAAGAACTACCGCATGGGCGAGTTGTTTTTGCCGAATCTGAAGGTCTACGCCCTGCATGCGTGGAATTCCTTCGGTCTGCTTGGGCTTGCCGCCGTGTTGTTTGGCGCCGGCACCGCGTGGAAAGTCGACCGCCGCCGCGCGGCGGGAGGGCTGCTGCTTTGGGGCTTCAGCGGGCCGCTGTTCCTCTTCTTGGCGAATATGCCGCCGAATCCGCACGCGCTCGCGATCGTCGAGCCGCACTATCTCCTTTCGGACGTCGTGCTCGTTTTCTTCGCGGCCGAGGGCGCCGCGGCCGCGTTGGCGATCTCCGGCCTGAAACCGCCCGCCGTCGTCTTGGGATCCTTGGCCGTGCTGGCGGCCGTCGTGCAGCCGGTCTTCGCGGGCCGCTTCGTGGAGATGAACCGCCGCTGGAACCTGTTCCTCTACGATTTTCAAGGGAACGCGCTCCGTTCGACGCCGAAGGACGGGATTTTGATCGCAAAAAAGGACGTGCAGCTGTTTTCTCTTTGGAGCGCGCAGCGCGTCTTAGGCCGCCGTCCGGATATCCGCTTGGTCGCCCAGGGCATCGCGCACAGTCCGTGGTACCGCGCCTCGCAGGCGCGGGACGGCTCTCCCCTGCAATTGGGTCCGCTGCGGAGTGCCGAGGATTTTCACCGGTTCTTCGCCGCCAACCCGGGGCCGGTGTTCGCGACGCCCGACGCCGAGATTCCGATCGAACTCGAGCCGCTCGGCGTGCGCGGGGCGGCGGTCGCGCTGTCCTCGGCCGGCCTTCGCGAGCCGGATCCCTCCCCGTTTCTCGTCCATCGCGGCGACTATCGCTACGAGAAGCGCCCCGACTTTTTTACGGCGGATTTGACCGCCTCGCTCGCCTCGGTCCGCCAGCGCCGCGGCGCGGCCGCCGTCGCCGCAGGAGACTTGCCGCTCGCCGAGAGGGAACTCCTCGCGGCCTGGTCGATGAAGCGAAACTCCCCGCAGGTGGCCGCCTTCCTGGGCTTCGCGTACTTCCAGGCGAACGATTTGAAGAGGGCGCGGGACGCCTACCTGTTGTCCACGCGATTATTCGATGAGACGCTCGCGCTGGCCGAGGAGTACCGCTCGTTGCCCGATCTCAAGGACAATCTTCGCAAAGGCGCGGCCGACGCGTCGTTGAACCTTGGAGTCTGCCTTGAGAAACTGGGCGACCGTTCCGAGGCCGAACGGCTGTACCGCCGGGCGATCGCGTTCAACCCGCGCTACGCGCGCGCCTACTTCAATATCGCGGTGCTCTACTGGAAGTCGAACCCGGCTCGGGCGGTGATCGAGCTGGAAGCGGCGCTGCGCGCCGATGCGAACTTCGTCGATGCGCAGAAGTACCTCGCGATCGCGAGGGCGCGGATGCAGGCGCGCTAAGCCGTTTTTTCGAAAGCCGGAAAGCGGCGTGCCCGGCTTGATTCTAAACGGCAGCAGCTTCCCTAGTTAGTTTATATACAATCGCATATAAACTATACAGGGTTTGATTTCGTTCGCCGGGCGCCGTTCTATCTGGTGGTTATGTGATTTAATTATCACGGTCCTTCCACATCTGCTCGTCCCAGGCGAAGGCATCCGGTTTGTTGGTTCCTATCTTTTTGAACTCCGGGTGAGATGGGTTCAGGATGAAGTTGAATGAATTAGGAACGATTGCGGAAGGCACCCGCAATATCGCGGCGTGATTCGAGAGAATCCAGGCATTCCCCAAAGCCATGGTATCGGGGCCGTGCGGGACTTGATCCCAGTTTCTTGGAAGCGGCGCTTTAATGGAATCAACTCGCAAAGACTCGGGCCAGTGAATTCCGACCCGGACCAGCTTCACATGCTTAAAATCCCACTCGGCATGAACAAAAACCTCAAGCGTCGAGAGCGCGAGGGTTTCTGCGGTGTATACGGCGGGAGTGCCCTTTTCGTTCCAGCGGCCGCCGGTTTTTTGAGCCCCCATCCCGGACAAGGGACGGGTCGCGTACTTTGCCTTTAAGATGCGCCAAGCCTTAGGCGGGCTCACGCCAGTACGCCGTACTCTATTCGCTCGAGCAGATTCGAGACCTGCTCGATGCCGACCGTCGTATCAAGCATGAATAGCGGGGTACGGCCGCCTAGGGCTGCCTGGGGGCGACTGAGCCAATGGATCGCCGAATCCCGGTCTTCAAATACGCTTACGGCCAACGCGTAAATCTTGGCGCAGCGAAACAACCGATCACTGGCCGCCGGCGACAGCCGTTTGCGCGATCCGAGTTCGCGCGCTACCGAGCTCAGGCTGATGCCCAGTAGATCCGCGATTTCCTTTTGATGGAGAGAATATTCTGTTGCGAAATACTTGACCGCCGGCCACGGAATGCCCTCGCGAATCAGCTCGATTCGATCGGCCGGTCTGGGAAATCGGCGCCCGACCACCTTGGCCCCCCCGAGGGTTTTCAGAATCTGCGCGTCTATAGCCATATTGACAGCTTAATAGTCATTTGACATTGTGTCAAGTGCCATTTGGCATACTTATTCTATGACCAGAAGGACGATTACTCTTTCGGAAACGGCGACAAGATCAGCAGGCGCAAAACGCCTACTTCTTAGGCCGCGGCCCCTTCCGGGGATACTGCGTGTACCTAAACTGGAACTGCCCCAGCAAATCCCAGCCGCCGCGAAAGCGCAGATAGGACAGGTCGAAGTTCAATTTCAGGAAGTAGCCGACCTTGAAGTTCAGGAGAATCGGGTTTAGCGCCATTCCGTTGGGCTTCATGAACTCGACGGCCAGCGGGTAGTTCGGGTGGGGCAGCCACATCAGAGAGCCGAACAAAGTGGATTTCGAGGTCGCGTGCTGGTTCGGATGCCCCGCGAACGAAAGGGCTTGGTCGGTCAGGAACTCGGTCAACAGCGCGACGCGCTCGCCGTTATTGCCCAGCGCGTAGCCCAAGGACGAGCGAACGCCGAAGATCTTTTTCGACATGACCCAATACGCGTCGCTCAAGATGCGCGTCGAATCGTTGGAGACCTGCACCGTCACGACGGTCGGCTGCGGCGAATCGCGCGCGGTGAAGGTCCCTCGGCCGCCCACGGCCATCGCCGGACGCCAATCGCCCTCGCTCTGGATTTGAATCTTTCCGTCCGCCGAAAGAAAGACGACGCCGAGTCGGTCGAGATAGTTTGTTTGGTTGTTGGCCGAGAGGCTGTTTTTTCCGTAGAGGCGGCCGATGTAGTACGCGGTGTTGATGTCCAGGCCGAGTCCGGGGCGGTTGAACTGGTCGAGGCCGCGGTAGGCCGTCGGCGTCATCACGACGCCCGAAACGGCCACCGGAGGCAGCGTCAGCTTCTTATCGGCGCCGGGTTCCGCTTGGCCCGTGGAAGGCTGGGTCAGGCCCGGGAGCAGCAGGGACTTTTCCTCGACGCGGTAGAGAATGCGGACCATCATCGTGGAGATCGCGATCGAGGCGTAGCGTTCCGGGACCGGTTGGTCGGCAATCGCGAACAATTCGGCCTTCGCGCCGACGACGGCGGGAATCTTCGTGATTTCCCCCAGATCGGCCTGGACGTCGCTCGGGGTGAACAGCGTCCCTCGCCGCGCGCGGATGCGGTCGCGCAGGGCGTATTCGCTGACCGAACGCAGGCCTTCGAAGAGGGCCTCGCCGATCACCCACGGCCCGGCGTCCTGGGACAACGGGATGCCGAGCGAGGGCGTGGAGGCGGCGACGGTCGTCGAGCTGGCCTCGGTTCCCGCGAAAGGGTCGAAATTCTGCGCGCGCGCGGGCGCCGCTCCCGCGAGGAGGGCGAAGACGGCGATCAGTAGAGGCAGCGCGTGGTTCATACGGGACGGAAGTACAAAACGGATCGGACCAGCAAATTTGCGGCGATTCCGGCGCCGACGTCGTCCAACACGACTCCCCATCCTCCCGGAAGGCGCTCGAGACGCCGGTAAGGCTCGAATTTCATCGCGTCGAAAAATCGGAACAGCACGAACGCCCCGGCCAGCGTCCACGGATCACGCGGCAGCCAGGCGGCGGCGGTCCAAAATCCCACCGTCTCGTCGACGACGATCCGCGGATCGTCGTGGCTGCCGAGCACCCGGTCCGCCCGGCCGCTCGCCCAACTCGCGAAGACGGTCGCGAGGATCAAACAGACGCCCAACGAAAGACCCGTCGGCAGCGCATAGAGCGAAATCCAGCCCAGCGCGGCGCCGACATGACCCGCCCCGGTCCAGCGCTTTCTTTGCAGGTCCGGAAAGCGTGCCGTCAGCCAAAAAGGAATATAACTTAAATGAAATCCGGTGGCAACCGCGAGACAAAAGCGGTCGATCACGAGGGGTCCCCGCCGTTCTTGGGGGCGTTCCAGGTCTTTTTCAGCAGTTCGCGCGCATTCCATCCGTATTGGAGTCCGCTCAAGACCGCGACGATCGCGCTCAGAATCACCAGGGGCGCGGCGGTCTCCATCATCCAGCGCGGAACCGGCCATCCGATCGAAACCTCGGCGGTCAGCAGGACGAGGATCAAGATGACGACGACGCTCTGGATCGCCATCTTCCACTTCCCCCCGCGGTCGGCCGGGATAATCACACCCTGCACGGCGGACAGACCCCGTATGCCGCCGACGAGCAATTCCCGGACGATGATCAAAAAGACCGCCCAAAGCGGAATGACGACGCGGGGTTCCCGGACCAAGGCGACGAGCGCGCCGATCACCAGCACCTTGTCGGCGAGCGGATCGGCGATCTTTCCGAACGGGCTGATCGACTTCGTCGCGCGAGCGATGTAGCCGTCCATCCAGTCGGTAATCGTCGCGACGACATAAAGCGCGAGCGCGGCCGCGTACGACCACGGGCGTTGAATCCACAAGCAGACGAACGCGGCCAGCGCCATCGCGAGCCGGGCGATCGTCAGCTTGTTGGCCAGCGTCATGGGCTCGGGAGCGTCAGGACCTTCGCGCCGTCGGCGGCATCGGGAAGATCGCTCCAGACGACGGGAGCGCCGCCGATGGAGATGCGAAGATGGTCCGGGTGCGGCGTTTTGATCGCGAAGTCGCGGCCTTTGAAGGAAGTCGTGTGTCCTGCGGGAAGGCGTCCTTCGAACACGGCTTCCCCGAGCGAGGTGAGCTCGAAGGTCGTCGTTTCAATCGCGGCGATTTCGACCGTTATTTCCTGCGACGGCGCGGCCGCTTCCGAGACGGGCGCCGCGCGGAGCTCTTGCGCGGACGGCTGACGCTCCTTCAACGCCCACAGGAGTCCTCCCGCAAGCACGAGACCGCCGAGCAGCATCACCGGGATCAAGGTGGATTCCGAAACGGGAAGCCAAAACGGTTTCCCCCTTTGCGCGTCTCCCAGGGGCCGCAGATGCTTCGGTCCGGGCGTCGCCGGCGACGCGTTTTCCGCCGAGGCAAGCAGCGCGTCGCTGTCGAGGTCCAGATACTCGGCGTAGCTGCGCAGAAACCCGCGCATGTAGACGGTCGCCGGAAAGTGCTCGAAATGATTGGCTTCCAGCGCCTCCAAATATTCTTTGGGAATCCGGGTCTGCTGGTGTACGGCTTCGACGCTCTGACCGCGAAGGGTCCTGCGCCGCTTCAACTGCGAGCCGACGTCCGACGGAGCGTTATCGTCGGGGAATTGCGGGGCTGATTTCTTGGGGGGTGTCATGGGGCGAAGCGCGGCGGTTTAAAATTCCGGAAAACGTCCGCGTCCGGAGGCGGTGTGAACGCGAAGGCGCCCGCTTCGATATCGGGGTTGAACACGATCCTGGAGAATTCGGTGCGCATGCGCGCCGCGCCGGCGGTCAACTCGGCGGATTCCGGGAACAGCGTTGTGGACGAAAGCGACAGGATCAAAGAGAATGCGGGAGAGTCCGAATCCTTCGGCGTCAGCGTCAGGGCCGGACGCGCGCTCGCGGTGTCCAGGGCGACCGCGTAGGTTTCCAGCATTTCGGCGTAGCGGCCGAATCGCAAAAGATTGTCGAGGGTCGGGTCGGCCGCCCGCCAGTCGGAGAGCTTCGCCTGCACGACTTGCCGGCGGTCGTGCCGGTGAATCCAAATGTCGAGCCCGTCCGAGACGACGGTCTGGCGCTCGGGTTTTTGATGCTCGATGCGCAAGCGATCGGGTTTGCGGTAGGAGATGGTCCCTTGAACTTTTTGCCGCATCGGAGAGTCGGTCATCTCCAGCGATTGGGCGAAGTCCGCGGTGAGCGTCAGGATCTTCGCGTCAAAACGCCGAAATTGCGCGAGCACGGCCTCGAGGGTCACCGGAACGGCGGCGTCGACGAGAAACGGCTCGGAAATCGCACCGGACGCCGCCTGAGCGTCCGGCACGGCGGTCCTGCCGGACCCGCCAGCACCGGACGCCGCCTGAGCGTCCGGCACGGCGGTCCTGCCGGACCCGCCAGCGGCGGCGGCCGTAGACGCCGAAACCCCCGCGGAGGCCGCGAGCAGGACCGCGAGGACGGGGGCGGTCATTCGAACGCCTTCTTCTCGAGGTTGACCTGGGGGTGGTTGTCGCTGAGGTAGTCTTCGATTTTGTCGAAGAGAATCTGCCAGCGGTTCGAACCCTCGGGCTTGCTGATGAAGCCCTTGACCTCGAGCGCGCTTAGAATGTTCGTCGCCCTCGCCGAGGACCCGAACTTGGCTTTGAGCAGGTCCTGGCTGACGCGTTTGCGCTCAAGCACGAGCTTAAGCGCCATCGTGAACTCGAGCGGTTCGATCCCGAACTCGGCCAAATCCGCGGCGTTCTCGCCGCCGGTCATCGTGTCGAGCCGCGGGTACTGCGGCGGGCCTTGGCTTCTCAGATAATCGACGAGGCGGCCGATTTCGTCGGTCGTGACGAAGCCGCCCTGGATGCGGGCGGGATCCTGGCCCGGAGAGAGGTAGAGGGCGTCGCCCTTGCCGAGCAGGGCTTCGGCGCCGTTGCCGTCGATGATGACCTTCGAGTCCACCTTCGAGGCGACCCGCATCGCGATGCGCGACGGCAGGTTCGCCTTGATGACCCCGGTCAACACGTCCACCGACGGCCGCTGGGTCGCGATCACCAGATGAATGCCGACCGCGCGGCCCATCTGAGCGAGCCGCTGGATCGAATCTTCGACGACGTCGCGCGCGACGACGATAAGGTCGGCGAGTTCGTCGATGACGACGACGATGAAGAATTCCGGCGAGCCGCCGCGCTTGAGCGCCTCGCGGTTGTACTGCGCGATGTCGCGGACCCGATGCGCTTGAAATTTCTCAAGCCGGTCTTCCATCACCCGAACCAGCGCCTTGAGGGCGCGGGAGGCGTCCTTCGCGTTCGTGATGACCTGGCACTCTTCCGGAGGGACCTTCGGGTCGTAGAGATGCGGGATTCCGTCGTAAAGCGTCAGTTCGATGCGTTTCGGGTCGATGAGAAGGAATTTCGCCCGGTCCGGAGGCATGCGCATCAGGATCGAGGCGATCATCGCGTGCACCATCACGCTCTTGCCGCTGTTGGTCGCGCCGGCGACGAGCACGTGAGGCATCTTCTGAAGGTCCGCCGACAGCGGTGTTCCGTCGGAGGCCAGGCCGAGCCCGAAAGCCAAAGCGGAATCGTCGGTCGTCATCACGTCGGATTCGAGCAGTTCCCGGAGCGTGACCATCGTGCCCTTGGAATTGGGGATTTCGATGCCGATCGCCGCTTTCCCCGGGATCGGGGCGATCATGCGGATGCCGCGCGCCGCCATCGCCAGCGCGATGTCGTTGGCGCGGGCGACGATGGAATTGACGGTCACGCCGGATCCGGGGCTGACCTCGTAGCGCGTGATCACCGGGCCGGGGCTGATCCCCGAGACCTTCGCGTCGATCTGGAAGCTTTTCAGCGTGCCTTCGAGACTCGCGACGGAGTCGCGGATTTCCTCTTCGCCCGGGCGTCCGTCTCCGGCGTTCGGGTCCTTCGGGTTGAGAAGGTCGGTGTCGGGCAATCGGTAAGGAGTTTCCCCGTCGGCGGGGGCGGGGGCCGTTCCGTTTTCCGCCGAAGATTTTTTCGGTTTGGGTTTGGACGCCGGTTTCGGCGCAGCCAGAATCGGCGGAAGTGAGTCAGCGGCGGGCTCGGGGGCGGCGGCGGGTTCGGGTTCGGCGGGAGGCCGGGGCTCGCTGGATTTCGCCGCTTTTGGAACGGGAGCGAGACCCGGTTTCTCGCTTTTTGCGGGGAGCGTCTTTTTCGCGGCCTCGGCGATCAAAGATTTCAGCTCTTCGCGGCTTTTTTTCCAGCCGCGATAGTCTTCCACGAGCGCTTTTACAACGCGCCCGATGAGAGTGAGCCAGGAGATTTCAAAGAGAATCTGCAGGCCGAGCAGCGCCAGCGCGAGGGCGACGATGAAAGCCCCGATCCCGCCGACCGCCGCGATGAGGACTCCGCCGAGACGCGCGCCGAGACTACCCCCCCAGGCTTCCGCTTCCGTCGCCGCGGCCAAGACGCCGAGCCCGACGGAAGAGGATGCGAGCGTCAGGACGCCGCCCGCGGTCATCGTGAACAAGCCTTTCAGATCCTCGGCGCGCAGATGCCAGAGAGTCGCGTAGGCGATCCAGAACGGGATGAGATAGGCCGCGAGTCCGAGCGCGCCGGTCAGCGAGGAATGCAGCAGGCGTCCGACCGAGCCGGAGGTTTCGGGGACGAAGAGAGACCACGAGATGAACCCGGCGACGAGACCGATCACGAGCCAGCGGACGGCGGCGGCCAGGACGGGGCTGCCGCCCTTCTTGCCGCGCCGCTTCTTCTTAGAGGATCCGCGAAGTGAAGGCACTGCGGATTATTGGGCGGCGATTCTGGGGCGGTCGGTGCGAAAAGGGATCGGCGCCGCTTCAGCTGGCTCGAGCGCTTCGATCCGGAGCGTTCCTTCGGCCGCGGACAGGGACACGCGGCCCCGTTCGACCAAGGCTCCGAGCGCCAGATGCAGCCGGGTATGGCTGATCTTCAGCGCCATTTTAAGGTCCCAGGCGGTATTAGCGCCGTTCTTGACGGCTTCCAGCGCGTTCTTCGCGTCGCCGTCGATTTGGGAACGAAGGTCTTCGGACATGCGCCGTTTAAACCTTCTCGATCCAGAACATCGTCTGGCCGACCTTCACGGGCTTGCCGTTGTCGAGCAGGCACTTCACGACCTTGCCCGCGCTCTCGGCCTTCACGTCGTTGAAGACCTTCATGGCCTCGATCAGTCCCAGCACGTCGCCGGGCTTCACGCGATCGCCTTCTTTGACGAACGGCGGACTCGACGGCGAGGAGGCGCGGTAGAACACGCCCATCATCGGGGATTTGATCTCGACGCAGTTCGCGGGGAGTCCGTCCGCGGCGTTCGCCGCCGCCGGGGGGCCGGACGGTGCCGCGGCCGCCGCAGGAGCGGCCGCGACGGCGCCTTGCGCGACGGCCACCGGGACGCCGACGGGCATCGTCGCGTGGCCTTTGCGCACCAGGCGCACGTAGTAATCCTTGCGGTCGAGTTCCAGAGATTGGAGGCCGTTGGCCTGCATGAATCCGTAGAGTTCCTGGAGATCCTTCAGCGGACCGGAACCCCCGGCGGATGCGGCTTTGCCGGATCCGTTTTGAGGAGAGGGCTTCGCCGCCTTCCTGCCCGCCTTCGGGGACTGCTTCGCGGCTTTCTTTTTTGCCATCGGAGTACCCTTAAATGTCCCCCGCCCGGGTTTTCCCGGGCGGGGACAGGAGTCGTTGCGTCTTCTTACCGGTGCGAGCGTTCACGGCGAGGACCGCGGTCGCGATCGCGTCCGCGATCGCCGCCTCGATTGTCGCGGGGTCCGCGTCCGCCGCCGCCGCCGCGAGAGTCTCCTCCTTCATTCTCGGAGCCCGGCGCGATCACGGCTTTGCGGGAAAGACGAATCTTCCCTTCTTTCGAGACCTCGAGGCACTTCACCTCGACCTCTTCGCCCTCTTGGAGGACGTCGGTCACCTTCTCTACGCGCTTCACGTCGATCTGAGAGATGTGCAGCAGGCCTTCGCGGCCGGGCATGATCTCGACGAACGCGCCGAACTCTACGCAGGAGACCACGCGGCCTTTGTAGATCTTGCCGATCTCGGGCTCGGCCGTCATGCCCTCGATTTCCGCCTTCGCCTGGGCGACGCCGGTGGCGTCGGTTCCGCCGATGAAAACGCTGCCGTCGTCATCCACATCCACGTGGACCCCGTACTCCTCGCTGATGCGGCGGATGTTCTTTCCTCCGGGTCCGATGAGCATGCCGATCTTATCCACCGGGATTGTGACCCGCTCGAGGCGCGGCGCGTTGGGCGAGAGTTCGGCCCGCGGCGACGCCATCACCGCGTCCATCTTCTCAAGGATGTGCAGCCGTCCCTTGCGGGCCTGTTCGAGCGCCGACTCAAGCACGCTGATCGGGAGACCGTCGACCTTCATGTCCATTTGGATGGCGGTGACGCCGGTGCGGGTTCCCGCGACCTTGAAGTCCATGTCGCCGACGTGGTCTTCGAGTCCGGCGATGTCGGTGAGGACCTTGAACTTGCCGTCCTGGGAGATCAGTCCCATCGCGACGCCCGCGCAGGCGGCCTTCAGCGGAACGCCCGCGTCGTACATCGACAACGAGGCGGCCGAGACGGTGGCCATCGAAGACGAGCCGTTGGACTCGAGGATTTCGGAGACCACCCGCATCGTGTACGGGAACTCTTCCTCGTTGGGCAAGAGCGGGATGATCGCGCGCTTGGCGAGCGTCCCATGTCCGATTTCGCGGCGGCCCGGTCCGCGCTCCGGCTTCACTTCACCGACCGAAAAGCCGGGGAAGTTGTAGTGCAGCAGGAAGCGGTCTTTCCAATCGCCTTCCAACTCGTCCATCACCTGCATGTCGCCCGGCGTGCCGAGCGTCGCGACGCCCAGAGCCTGGGTTTCGCCGCGGGTGAAGGTGGCCGAGCCGTGCGTCATCGGAAGCACTCCGGTTTCAATCGTGATCGGCCGGATCTCGTCGAGCGCCCGTCCATCGTGGCGCTTGTCTTCCTCGATGATGAGGTTGCGGCCTTCCGTGCCTTCGAGACCGTAGACGATCTCCCAGACATGCGCGTCCAACCCGGCCCACGCCGCGTCGGATTCGGCCTTCTTCTTGACCTCTTCTACGAGCGCGTCGGAGATTTCCTTGAGCTTCTCGTGAAGCGTGAACTTTTCCTTGTAGCCCTTGCGAAGCTCCTCGCGGACCTTCGGGCGGGCGGCGTCGAGCACGAAGCTCTTCACCGGCTCCGGGAAGTCGGGGGCGACGACCGAGAGCTTCTCGATCACGCGGCCGTCCTTCTTCGCTTCTTCGACGAGCTTCACCTGCAGCGCGCAAAGTTCCTTGATCGCGTCGTGCGCCCGGTTGAGCGCCTCGAGGAGCACGTCCTCGCCGACCTGGTTGGCGCCGCCTTCGACCATCAGGATCGCGTCGCTCTTTCCGGCGACGACCATCTCGACGTCGAGGGTTTCGCGCTCTTCAAAGGTCGGGAACAGCACCCATTCCTTCGACTCGGCGAAGCGGCCGATGCGCACGCCGGCGACCGCGTCGTTGAACGGGGCGTTCGAGAGCAGCAAGGACGCCGAAGCGCCCGTCATGCTGAGCGGGCCCGCGTCGTTCTGGCCGTCCATCGACAGCAGAAGCGAGTAGATCATCGTCTCGTTGCGCCAGCCCTTCGGGAACAGCGGGCGGATCGGACGGTCGGTCATCCGCGCGTTGAGGACTTCCTTGTCGCGGGGACGGGCCTCGCGCTTGAAGAAGCCGCCGGGGATCTTGCCCGCCGCGTAGGTGCGTTCGCGGTATTCGACGGTAAGCGGCATGAAGGGGAGGTTCTTCGGGTAGCTTGCGCAGGTCGAGGTCGTGAGCAGGACGGTCCCGCCTAGGTGGGTCGTCACGGAACCACCGGCCTGTTTGGCGAGGGTTCCCGTTTGAATAGAAATTTCCTTTCCGCCTACCGTGGTCGATAGGCAGATCTTCTGGATCTTATCCGCCATGAGTTATTTCCTAAGGTCGAGCTCTTTAATGAGCTTGCCGTATCCGTCGAGGTCGTGTTTCTTAATGTAGGCCAACAGACTGCGGCGCTGGCTCACCAGTTTCAGCAGGCCCACCTGGGACGCGTAGTCCTTCTTGTGGGTCTTCATGTGGTCGGAGATCTCGCGGATGCGCTGGGTCAGCATCGCGACCTGTATGGGCGAGCTGCCGACGTCCTTGGCGGACGCTTGGAACTTCTTGATGATGTCGGTTTTCTTTTCTTTCGTGATCATAATTTCAAACACCATTATACGACAGATCGACGTAGCCGGTCAACTAAGAAAGAACAGACAGGGCCAGCGCCGCGGCGGCGGATGCGGCTCGGGAGCGAACCTGGTCGCGGGTGCCGGGCAGGAGAATCCGCGCCGCGCGCGCCCGGGAAGGCGAGACGACCGCGACATGCACGAGTCCGACGGGCTTTTCGGGGGTTCCTCCCCCCGGGCCCGCGACCCCGGTGATCGCGATTCCCACGTCCGCCCCGGTGGCCGTGCGGACTCCTTGAGCCATCGCGCGGACGCAGGCGTCGGAGACCGCCCCGTGCTTCCGGAGCAGAGCCCGGGGAACGCCGAGGGCGGCGGTCTTGACCGTGTCCGCGTAGGCGATGATTCCGCCTAGAAAATAGGCAGAACTCCCGGGCGTTTCGCTCAGTCTCTGCCCGAGAAGGCCTCCCGTGCAGGATTCCGCGACGGCGGCCTTCCAGCGCCGGGCCTTGAGGCGTTTGCCGAGCGCGGATTCGAGCGTTTCCTCGTCGATTCCGTACAGCCGGGATCCGAATTCCTTGCGGACCGCGTTCTCGATGGAACGTAGCCGCTTGCGCGCGGCGGCGGTCGAGGCGGCGTTCGCGGTGAGATGCAAGGATACCCGTCCCAGATCGGCAAGAATCGTCGCCTCGAGACCCTTCCCTTTCTTATAGAGGATGGGCTCCAAGCGGCGATCCGCTTCGGACTCGGAAACACCGTAGAGGCGCAGGACTCGGGCGGCGGTTCCGGAGCCCCGGCAAAAGCGCTTCTTCAGCGCGGGCAGCACGGCGCCGCGGAACATCGGGTCCAATTCCCGGAACGGCCCCGGCATCAAGACGACGACGGTTCCGTTTTCGAGCGTGATCCATTGGCCGGGGGCGGACCCGCGGGGGTTATCCAGCACCGCCGCGCCGTCGACGATCCAGGCCTGGCGCTTATTGTTGGATGGGACGCGCATCTTGAAGCGGCGGTACCGCTTTTGGATCCGCTCCCAAAGTTCCGGCTCGTACCGCAGGCGCCTCCCCAACGCGGCGGCGACCCCCTCGCGCGTGATGTCGTCGAAGGTCGGGCCGAGTCCGCCGCAAACCAGAACGATGTCGGCCCGCGCAACCGCCGCGGTCACCGCGTCCCGGATCTCCCCCTCATCGTCGATCATCGTGGATTCCCGTTCCGGCGCGACGCCCGCCGCACGGAGCGCGAGGGAGAGGTAGGCGGCGTGCGTGTTCACCTTGCCGGAAAGCAGTTCGCTTCCGACGCAAAGAATTTCCGCGCGCGCGCGCCGTGGGAGGGGCATGCGATTACTGGTAGAATCTCCCGGGATTTCCGTTCTCAGAGGCGTCCGCGCCGGGTTTGCGTCCGGCGGGGATCTCCCCGAAGCGTTCCTCAAACTTCGCGAGGTTGTCCTGGAGCGCCCACAGCAGCCGCTTCAGATGCACCGGCGATGAGATGATGCGCGTGTGCACCTTGGTTTTGCGCGGCTGCGGTTGGAGCATCGTGAAGTCGATGAGGAATTCGGTTTCGGAATGGCTGATTAGGGCGAGGTTGCTGTAGCGTCCCTTCGCGGTTTCATCGTCGATCTCGATCTCGATTTGAGGGTTTTGGGGTTGGTCGCTCATTCGGGGATAATACCAAAGAGGCTGGATTTTATGCTACAATTCGGAGATTCCCAAAAAGCCCAGAATGCAACCCGGTTTTCTCGTCATCATCTCGGCGCCCTCGGGCGGCGGTAAGTCCACCATATGCCGAAAACTCAGGCGCCGCGATGCGTCGCTTTTGTATTCAGTTTCGACGACGACGCGCGCCCCCCGCCCCAGTGAAATCGACGGGAAGCACTACCATTTCGTTTCCGAGCGGGAGTTTCATCGTCGGCAGCGGCGGGGGGCCTTTCTCGAATGGGCGAAGGTGCACGACAATTATTACGGGACTTCCAAAGCCTTCATTGACCGCGAAACCAAAACCGGCGGCGTCGTGCTGATGGACATCGACGTGCAGGGCGCGGCGACGATCCGCAGGCGACGCAAGGACGCCGTGACGATTTTTCTGATTCCACCGTCGATGCATTCGCTCCGCGAGCGCCTGCGCCTGCGCAAGGACACCGACACCATCGAGACCCGTATGGCCAACGCCCGCGCGGAACTGAAGCAGGCCAAGCACTACGACTATTGGGTTCTCAACGATTCCCTGAATACCGCCGTAAAGCAGGTCGAAGCCATTATACTCGCCGAGCGGCACCGCGCCGGACGGCAGGCCCCGAAGGGCCTGCGCGTCCCCGCGAAGACCGCCGTGCGCCCGTAACCCGAGAGAGGACGTTATGCCCCAGACCGCCCCGAAACCTATGAAAGAAGAAGAAGCCGCGGAATCCGAAGCCGTCGTCGAGGTCGAGCAGCCGTTGGAGCACTTGATTCTCGATAAGTCCGTCGGGAAGTACCAGGTCGTCGAGCTGATTTCTTTTCGCGCGAAGCATCTGCGCACGCTCGAGGAGTGCCGCCACCTGACTCAAACCGAGGTTCTGGAACTCGCCATGCGCGAGGTTCTCTCGGGAAAGCTCTCCGAAGACGAGTTGTATCAGGAATTGCTCGTCGCTCCCTCGTCCGTCGTGAAGAAGGACGACAAAGCCGCGAAGAAGAAGTAGGCTCCAATGTCAGCGGCTCGCAGCGTCGTCCTCTGCGTCTCGGGGTCGATCGCGGCTTATAAGGCGTGCGAGATCGTCCGCGCGTTCGGCCGCGCGGGGGCCGAGGTGCGCGTCGTGATGACCGCGTGTGCTTCGAAGTTCGTCTCCCCCCTGACTCTCGCGACTCTCTCGCGAGGGCCCGTCGTTGAGGATCTCTTCGATCCGAAGCATTGGGAGATGGCGCATCTATCCTTGGCGGGTTGGGCCGATCGCGTCGTCGTGGCCCCCGCCACCGCGGAGACGATGTCCCGCCTGGCCCGCGGAAGCGCCGCGGGACCCGTCGAGGCGACCGTGCTTTCGACGAAGGCTCCCGTGTTCATCGCTCCCGCGATGGACACGGAAATGTGGGAGCATCCCGCCACCCGGGCGAACGCCGAAACGCTCGTCGGCTACGGCTACCGGTTTCTCGGGCCGATCGAAGGCGAACTGGCCAGCGGCCGCGTGGGGATGGGCCGTCTGCTCGACCCCGAGGAAATCGCGGCGCAGGTCCTGGCGTGAGCCTGCGCGGACTCCGCATTCTCATCACTTCCGGACCGACGCGGGAACCGCTCGATCCCGTCCGCTTTCTCTCCAACGGTTCCACCGGCGCGATGGGCTTCGCCCTCGCGCGGACCGCGCTGCGCCGCGGCGCGAAGGTTACCCTTGTTTCCGGGCCGGTGTGCGCCCGCCCTCCAAAAGGCGCCGTCGTCGTGCCGGTGACGACCGCGCTTGAGATGCGGCGCGAGACGCTTAAGCGTCTCGGAAAGTGCGACCTCTTGATCGCCGCGGCGGCCGTCAGCGATTGGCGCGTCGCGGCTCCGGCGAAAAAAAAGCTTCCTAAGTCGGCCTTCGGCGCTTCGCTGCGGCTGATTCCCAACCCCGACATCGTCGCCGACGCCGCCCGCCGTCGGCGCCGCGGCCGCCCGCGGATCGCCGGATTCGCGCTGGAGACGCACGACTGGCTCGGCCGCGCGCGCGAAAAACTCGGGCGGAAAGGGCTCGATTGGATCGTCGCGAACCGGGTTTCTTCAATGGGAGGACCCGGCACGCGTTTCGCGCTGCTCGACCGCGCCGGGGGCCGGCGCGTTTTCCCGACGATGAGCAAGACCCGCGCCGCCGAAAAAATCCTCGCGGCGATCGGAGATCAATGCGCGACGAATTGAGAGGCTTGATCGCGCAATTGCGCGCGCGCGCCGAAATCTCCGATCCGGAGGATTGGAAAACCGACGGGTCCGGAGAAGGCTTCGCGGCTCCCCGCGTAGGGCTCGCCTGCGCCCCGGCTCCGACGCCCGCCCCCGAGTCTCCCCCCGCCGCCGCCCTCGAGACGCTCGCCGAGGCGGCCGCTCTGTCGTCGCTTCGGGCGGAGGTCCTTGCCTGCCGCGCCTGCCCGCTCGGGTTCCAGCGACTGAATCCAGCCTTCGGCGTGGGTTTTGAAGACGCCGAGGTGATGTTCATCGGCGAAGGTCCCGGATTCGAAGAGGATCGCCAAGGCGAGCCGTTCGTCGGGAAGGCCGGGCAGCTGCTGGACAATATTCTTGGGGCGATCCGACTTTCTCGAAAGTCGGTGTACCTCGCCAACATCGTCAAATGTCATCCGATGGTCGATCCCTCCGATCCCGGTCGCCGCGGCAACGACCGCCCTCCGACGCCCGAGGAGATGGCCGCGTGCCGCCGTTTTCTGGACGCGCAGATCGCGATCGTCAAGCCGCGCTTTCTCGTGGCGCTGGGCGGCGTCGCCGCGAAGGTGATGATCGGCACCGAAACAGGTATCATGAAGCTGCGGGGCCGCTGGCACGAGTACAATCCCGGCGAAATCCCGCTGCTGCCGACCTTCCATCCCGCGTTCCTCCTGCGTTCCCCGGAGCATAAGCGCGACGTTTGGGAGGACATGAAGGATCTGCGGCGGCGTCTGGACGCCGACGAAATTTAACCAGGAGAAGCTTCCGATGACCCGAGCCGAGGCGAAAAAGAAAAAGGAGCTTAAAAAGGAGTTCAAGGATATTCTCGACCGTCTCGAATCTTTCTACGACGACAAGCTCGAAGCTCGCGTGAAGAACGGGATTCGCGACCTGGAAAAAGTGGGGAAGAAGGACGTGAAAGAGGTCTTCGACGAGTTGGAAAAGTTTTTCGACGATAAAGTCGAGCCGAAATTCAAGAAGGGATGGCGTGAAATCGAGAGGCTCATGAAGAAGGAAATCTCCCTCAAGGGCATCGACGGCGCGAAGCTTCTCGAGTACGACCCCGAAAGCCCTTTCTCCTACGTTTCGGCGTTTTTGCGGGACCGCGCCGTCGCCGCCGTTCACCCGAGTTCAAAGTACGTCGTCCGACGGGTGCTGAAGGCGCTCGCGCTCGATTCCGTGAAGGTCGTCGTGGAGTTCGGACCTGCCGAAGGCGTGATGACGCGGCAGATCCTCGCCGCGCTCGGACCCGACGCCGCGGTGATCGCGATCGAACTCAACGCGAATTTCGTAGGCGCCCTGCACCGCATCAAGGACAAGCGATTGCGCGTCGTGCACGGCGATGTCCAGGACGTCGACCGCATCGTCGCCGACAACGGCTTCGAGAAAGTGGACCGGGTCGTTTCCGGCATTCCGTTCTCCTTTTTCGACACCGCCGGCAGGCATCGCCTGCTCGACAAGATCAGCGGATTGCTGGCCCCGAAAGGCCGCTTCATCGCGTATCAGTTCACGACTCATCTGATTCCGCTGCTCAAGCAGTATTTCCGCAAAGTCGAGCACGAACTCGAACTGCGCAATCTTCCTCCGCATTTCGTCTTCACGTCTTATAAGTGACGGGGTGAGACGATGCGTCTCGCCGAAGTCGTTTTCCCGGTTCCGGTCGACAAGGCCTTTTCCTACACGATCCCCGAAGCGCTGAGCGGGCGCGTGTGCGCCGGTGCGCGGGTGCGGGCCTCCTTCGGCCCCCGGCGGCTCACCGGAGTCGTTATGCGCGTCGTCGACGGAGAACCCCCTCCGAAGGTCAAGCCGCTGGAAGCCGTGCTCGACGAAGCGCCTTTGCTTTCCGAGGAAGGCTTGGGACTGCTTCGCTGGTTGTCGTCCCGCTATTGCGCCCCGCCCGGAGAGAGCTTGAAGCTGATGGTCCCGGCGAACCTTCGCGACGCCCGGAGGCCCATCGAGGGTCTCGCGCCGGAATCCGATTTCCCCGAACCGCCCGAAGCTCCGCCCAGCCGCTTCACGCTGACCGGGAGTCAGAGGGGCGCCGTCGAAACGCTTGGAGCCCTCGTGGACCGCCGGGAGTTCTCGGGGTCGCTCTTGTTCGGCGTTCCCGCTTCCGGAAAAACCGAGGTGTACTTGCGGCTGATCCGACGCGCCGTTCGCGACGGCGGACAGGCTTTGTTTTTGGTTCCGGAGATTTCGCTTTCCCGGCCGTTCTTTAAGGAGTTTTCGAAAGCCCTCGGGCTTCCGGTCGCGTTGTGGCACAGTCAGATCGGCGCGACAAAGCGCCGGGAAGCCTGGACGGGCCTTCGATCCGGACGCATCCGCGCCGTGGTCGGGGCGCGTTCCGCCGCGCTGCTCCCGTTTCGCGATTTGCGTCTGATCGTGATGGATGAAGAGCAGGACGAGAGCTACAAACAGGACGATCAGCCGCCGTACTATCACGCGCGCGACGTCGTCGTCGAGCGCGCCAAGCGCTTCGGCGCGGCCGTCGTGCTGGGCAGCGCGACGCCCTCGATCGAGGCGTTTTCCGGAGCCGGCGGCGAGTCCTTCGCCGTCGTGCGCATGGACGAGCGCGTGTCGAAAACCACCGACCGGCCGCCCGTGCGGATTTTAGCGCGGCGGGACCTCGAGGCGTCGGTTCTTTCCGATGAACTCGTGGAGCAGATGAAGGACCGGCTTCAGCGGGGCGAGCAGGTGATCCTCCTGGTCAACCGGCGGGGCTTTTCGAATTTCATCATCTGCCGCAAGTGCGCGTGGGTGGCGCGCTGTCCGACCTGTGAGATCGCGTTCATCCACCACTCCGCTCCGAAGGAGCAGAAAGCCGCGACCGGATCGCTGTTCGGCGGGGAATCGGGATTTCACCTGCGCTGCCATCATTGCGACGCCACCGGTCCGGTCCCGCAGGTCTGCGGGCGCTGCGGCGGAGGACCGCTGCGTTTCGCCGGGATCGGGACGCAGAAAGTGGTTTCCGAACTTCACCGAGAGATGCCGTACGCGAAGGTTCTGCGCATGGACCGCGATACCGTTTCGAAGGAGAAGAGCGACGACGAGACGGGCGTGTATGAAGATTTTATGGCCGGCAAGGCCGACATCCTCGTCGGCACCAAACTCGTCGCGAAGGGTTTTCATTTTCCGAAGGTGACCTTGGTCGGGGTCGTCGACGCCGATACGATGCTGAACATGCCCGATTTCCGTTCCGCGGAGAGAACCGTGCAGCTGCTGATTCAGGCCGCGGGCCGCGCCGGGCGCGCCGAGCGTCCGGGGACGGTGCTGCTGCAGACCGCCCAACCGGAGCATTACGCGATCCAGGCCGTCGCGCGAGGGGATTACGACGCGTTCGCCCGCCTCGAGATGGGCTACCGGCGGGAATTGTCCTATCCCCCCGCGTCGACCTTGATCCGGCTGATCTTCGCGGGAAAAACCGAAAAACCGGTGGTGAAGGGCTCCAAGGACGCCGCCGCGCATTTGAGGATCGCCCTGCACGCCGACGACGAATTGGTCGGACCCGCGCCGGGCGTGCACGCGAAGCTGCACGGCCGGTTCCGCCATCATCTGCTTCTGAAGATCAAGGAGCGCTCCCGGATCCCGAAGGCGATCGAAGCGATCCGTTCGCTGGCCGGCGTGATTCCCTCGACGGTTCGCGTCAAGGTCAACGTGGACCCCTACGATTTCTTCTAATGCGCCGGGAACGACTCGCTCTCGCCTTCGGGGTTTTCGCGGCGGTCTTTCTCTTGTACCTGTACTGCGCGACCCCCGGCTTGTCCGCGTATCGCGATTCCGGGGACATGGCCGCCTCCGCCTGGACGCTCGGCGTCGCGCATCCTCCCGGATATCCCCTCTATCTTCTGCTCGGCCGTATTTGGACGGGTCTGCTCGCCTGGGGCGGCGTCGCCTACCGTCTGCACGCGCTCAGCGCGCTCGCGGGCGCCGCAGCCGCCGCGCTCGTCGCGTGGATCGTGGCCGGTTCGGGAACGGATCGGCCGTCGCTGTTCGCGGGCGCGGCGGCTGCGGCGCTGCTCGCGCTTTCCCCCGCGTTTTGGCATCTGTCCTTGGTTAGCGAGATGTACAGTCTCAACGGGCTCGTTGGGGCCGCGCTTCTCGCGATGCTGATCGGTCGGGGCCCGCGGGCCCCCGATCCCCGGCTTTTCGCGGGCGCCTTACTGTTCGCTTTGGGCTTGGGCAACCATCAAACCTTGGTCGCCGCGCTCCCGGGGCTTTTGGTCGCCGCAGGATTTCGATTCGAGCGCCGTCGCGTCATTTGGGTGTCGGGATTTTTTCTCCTGGGCCTCGCGCTGTACGCGTATCTGCCGCTGCGCTCGCTGGCCGATCCCGTCCTGAACTGGGGAGAACCCGACACGCTGCGGAAATTTCTGCGGCTCGTGACGCGCGGCGACTACGGCGGGGTTCGCCTGCACCCGGACCGCCCGGCCGGGCTGTTTTCCGCCTCCGCCTGGGGATCGGGTCTTCTGTATTCGCTGCAGCTCGCGCTGAGGGAGCTCGGCTGGTTCGGCGCCGCACTGGCCGTTTGGGGGTTGATCGTCGGGCGGGCCCGTCCCGAGGTTCGCGGCGCGGCGCTGGCCGCGTTCGCGTCCGGTCCCCTCTTCGTCGTGTGGGCCAATTTGGATCCGGCTCGGGCCGAAACCTACGCGATTTTGGAGCCCCACCTCGTGCTTCCCGTCGTCTTCACCGCGTGCTTGTCGGGCTGGGGCCTGATCGCGCTGGCGCGCGCGCTCACACCGCGGATGCGGGACTTTGCGATTCCCGCACTCGCCGCCGTGTTCGCGCTTTCGCACGCGGCGACTCACGCGCAGGGCGCCGCCGCCCGGTTGGCCACGCGCTGGGATCTTTCCGCGTACGATTACGGAGGCGCGCTGGCCGCGGCGCTCCCGAAGGATGCGCTCCTCTACGATCCGGACGATCAGACCGCGTTTACGCTCAGCTATTTCCAGCTCGCACGCGGGGAGCGGCTCGACGTGATCCCCTTGCTGTACTTCCGGACCCGCTGGGGCTACGAGCAACTTCGCCGCAGGCGGCCGGAATTGCTTCCGGAGGGCGATCTCCTCTCGGGACAGGAACTCTCGTCCGCCTTGGTCGCGCGCGCGCTGGAGTCCGGCCGGCCGATCCACGTCGACCTGCCGCAGAAGGCCCCTCCCGGCACGCGGGCGATCCCGGCGGGGCTCTCCTACGCCTTGAGCCGCGGGCCTTCGTCTCCCGGGGAGGAGGGCCGTTCGTTTCTCTCCGCGCAGGCGCTGTCGAGCCTGCTGCGCGTGCGTCCCGTCCCCGAGGGCGCGGGTTTTTTCTCTCGGCATGCCGGGGAGTACTACTCGAGCGCTTTAAACAATCTCGGGATCACGGCCCAGAACCTTGGGCGCGTCGAGGACTCCGCGCGGCTATACCGGCGGGCCCTGGATCGCAGCCGCGATCTTCCGCAGGCGTGGAACAATTTAGGAAACGTCTTGTCCCGGCTCGGCGACGCCGCCGGAGCGGAAGGCGCCTATCGCGCCGCGCTGCGCGCCGATCCCTCCCCGCGCGTGCGCTACAACCTCGGACGCGCGCTGTTGATCGGCGGGCGCTTCGCGGAGGCCGAGCGCGAACTGCGCCGGTCCATCGCCGACGGGGGCGGACCCGAGGCGAAAAACGACTTGGGTCTCGCGCTGCTTCGCACGGAGCGTCCGCGCGAAGCCGTCGATCTATGGGTATCTTTGCTGCGGGAAACCCCGTCGTTCGCTCCGGCGTATTACAATCTCGGACTCGGTTTTCAGGCCTTGGGTGATCTGCCGCGCGCGCGCGCCGCCGTGAGGGCCTATCGGGAGGTCGTGTCCGACCCCGCCGAGAAGGCCGAGGCGACGCGCTGGTTGGGCCGCATGGGCCCCCCCCCGACGCCCGGTTGAAATTAGTAGACTCTCGCCATGACCGTCGCAGACCAAATGAAAATCTTGGAACGGGGAGCCGTCGAACTCGTTAGCCCCAAGGAACTTAAAGAGAGGCTCGCCTCGGGGCGGAGGCTGCGCGTGAAGCTCGGCGTGGATCCGACCTCTCCGGATCTGCATCTCGGGCATTCGGTGCCGCTTCAAAAGCTTCGGGCGTTTCAGGACCTCGGGCATGAGGCCGTCCTGATCATCGGCGACTTCACGACTCGCGTCGGAGATCCCTCCGGCCGCGACGGGACGCGCCCGGTGCTTTCCAAGGAACAGATTGCCGAGAACGCGAAAACCTACACCGAGCAAGCCTTCAAGGTTCTGGATCCCAAGAGCACCGAGGTCGTGTACAACTCCCGGTGGCTGGAACCCTTCATGGAGAAGGAACTTCTGTCGACGCTCCGCTCGCACACCGTTCAGCAAATTCTCGCCCGCGAGGACTTCCAGAAGCGCATGGAGTCCAACAGCCCGATCACGATGCTCGAACTGCTGTATCCGCTGCTGCAGGGCTATGACTCCGTTGCGGTCCAGGCCGATGTGGAACTCGGCGGCAACGACCAGTTGTTCAATCTATTGATGGGCCGCGAGATGCAAAAGGATGCGGGACAGGACCCGCAGGTGGCTCTGACGCTGCCGCTGTTGGTCGGTCTGGACGGCGAGAAGAAGATGTCGAAGTCCTACGACAACTACATCGGCTTGACCGAGTCTCCGCGCGATATCTTCGGGAAAGTGATGCGCGTTTCCGACGAGGCGATGTGGACGTACTACGAATTGCTGACCACCGAGGATGTCCGGGCGCTGAAATCCCTGCATCCGATGGAAGCGAAAAAGCGACTGGCTCAAACGCTCGTCGCGCGATTCCACTCGAAGGAAATTTCCGACGCGGAGAGGACGTTCTTCGATGACACGTTCTCGAAGCGCCAGGCCCCGCAGGACGTCCCCGAGGTGCATGTGACCAGGGCCCAATTGGATTCCCCGTGGTTCGAGTTCTTGGTCGAGATCGACGCCGTGAAGTCCAAGAACGAGGCGCGGCGTCTGCTCAAGCAGGGCGCGGTGAAGCTCGGGGAACTGAAGGTTTCCGAAGACGCCCGAGTCGGGATATTGAAAGAGGCGGGCTGCAATCCTGTCTCGCTGAAAGTCGGCAAGCACCGCTTCTACAACCTTTCTCTTCCCGGCTAGCGTAGGGTGTCAGGCCGTCACTTTGTCACTTTCGCATCGACGAGCTCCCGAAAGTGACAAAGTGACGGCCTGACACCCATGTTGACACCCCATAACGATCGGGATATTCTTTTTAAGCATGAGCATCACCGCGTTCTTCCTGGCCTTCCTTCTAACGGGTTCCCCCTTCGCTTCCGCCCAAGGCGAAACCGGCGAGTCCTGGGAAGCGCGCATTACCGCGGTGGAGGGTGAGGTGGTTGTTTTCCCCCGCGGCAGCGAAGAAGGAATTTTCGCCGAAGTGGATACCCCCCTCGAGTCCGGCGATCGCGTCGAGACCGGCGCGAACAGCCGGGTGGAGATCGCGCTCGAGGCCGAGAGCGTGATGGATCTCGGACCCGATTCCGTTCTCGACGTTGAAAGCATGAGCGTCGAGCGCAGCGTTTTCGAGCTTTCGCTCGGAAGTTTGGTCGCGAAGATCAAATCTCTTGTTTCCCGGCGCGGCGGACTGAGCATCCGCACGCCGACCGCGGTTGCCGCGGTGCGGGGCACGGAATTCGGCGTTGAGGTCGAAGCGAGCGGCGCATCTCAGATCGGCGTGTTCGACGAGGGCCGCGTCTCGGTTCTTCCGGTCGCGGAAGGTTCCGAGGAAGCCGTGCTTTCGGCGCAGGACGAGACCCGCGTTGAAAAGGGTTCGCGCCGCGCCCGGATCGGAAAACTCAAACGATTCTTGGCGCATCACTCCCGGATGAAGCGTCTCCGCGGGCGGCGCGCGGAACTGCGCAAGCGCTGGAAGGCGATGCCGCCCGAGGCTCGCGAGAAGATGCGGTCCGAGTGGAAGGCCCGCTTCTCCCAAAAACTCGAACGACTCTCCCCGGCCAAACGAAAGGCCCTTCTGGAGGGATTGAAGCGCAAATCCCGCCAGGCCCGGCGAGCGGCCGGCCGCAAAGCGATTCAGAAGAAGATCCGTCAAAAGTTCAAAAACGGCGGCAGGCCCCAGCGGCCGCGCCCGGGTCGGCGGGATGGAGGACGCCGGCGCGGCGCTCCGAAAAAGCCATAAAAATTTGTAAACTATAGTTCCATGGCTAGCGCCTCAAATCCGCGTCAACGGGCGGGTCGCGAGTCGTCTTCAGCGGAGCCGACCACGCTGTCCGAAATTCCCGTAAAGCGGGAATATACGGCGGACGACCTGCGGGATTTCGACCCCGCCGAGCAGCTCGGAACCCCGGGCAATTTCCCCTACACGCGCGGGATCAAATCCTCCGGTTATCGTCAAACCCGGTGGACGATGCGGCAATTCGCCGGGTTTAAAACCGCCAAAGACACCAACGAACGCTTTAAGTATCTTCTCGAGCACGGCCAAACCGGTCTCTCCACGGCGTTCGATCTGCCGACTTTGATGGGGGTCGACTCCGATGACGCGATGGCGGAGGGCGAGGTCGGCCGCGAGGGCGTCGCGATCGACTCGCTCGCCGATTTCGAGATTCTTTTCAAGGGGATCGATCTCGCGAAGGCCTCGACCTCGATGACGATCAATCTCCCGGCGCCGATTCTGTTGGCGATGTACTTGTCGGTGGCCGATCAGCAGGGCGTTCCCTACAAACGCGTGCGCGGAACGCTGCAGCTCGACATTCTCAAGGAATACATCGCGCAAAACGAGTATCTCTACCCCCCCGAGCCGTCCATGCGGCTGGTGCTCGATACGATCGAGTTCTGCACCAAGGAAGTGCCCCGCTACTACCCGATTTCGATTTCCGGCTACCACATCCGCGAAGCCGGCGCGGACGCGGTGCAGGAGTTGGCGTTTACGCTCGCGGACGGCGTCGATTACGTCGAACGCATGGTCGCCCGCGGCCACGATGTGGACGCCTTCGCGCGCCGCCTGTCCTTCTTCTTCGACGTTCACAACAATTTCTTCGAGGAAATCGCGAAGCTCCGCGCGGGCCGCCGCATCTGGGCGCGCTTCATGCGCGACACGATGGGCGCGAAGAACCCCATGTCCTGGATGCTTCCGATGCATTGCCAAACGGCGGGGGTTTCTCTGACGGCGCAGCAGCCCCTGAACAATCTCGCGCGAGTCAGCTGGCAGGCGCTCGCGGGCGTGCTCGGCGGGACCCAGAGCCTACATACCAATTCCTTCGATGAGGCGCTTGCGCTACCGACCGACGAGGCTGTGCGCTTGGCCCTGCGCACCCAGCAGGTCATCGGCGAAGAAAGCGGCGTCTGCGATACCGTCGATCCGTTCGGCGGATCCTTTTTCGTCGAAGCGCTCACCAACGAGATCGAGTCGCGCGCGCTCGACATCATGAAGAAGATCAAGGACCTCGGCGGCGTCGTACCCGCGATCGAGAAGGGCTACTTCCACCGTGAGATCGCGGAAACCGCGTACCGCTTCGAGGTGGATCTCGGCAAGCGGCGGCGCAAGATCGTAGGGGTCAACATCCACGCGGTCGAGGGCGACAAGCCGGAGATCATGAAGATCGACAACGAGGTCGAGGCCGGACAGGTGCGCGCACTCAAGAAACTTCGTCGAGACCGCGACAACGCCGCGGTGGAGGCCGCGCTCGCGAAAGTCCGCGAAACCGCCCGCGGCGACTCGAATCTGCTCCCCCCCATCCTCACGGCGGTAAAAGCCTACGCGACGGTCGGGGAAGTGACGAACGCGCTGAAAGAAGTTTTTGGAGAACTCCCCGCGTTTCGGGGTTGAGCGATGATCATCGCACTGGTCGGCCAAGACTCGAAATTCTGCCTGGAGCTTAAGGACCTGCTCCAATCCCAGGGCCACCGCGTGAACCTCGTTCCCGACCTCGCGAAAGCCTCGTCGCGGCTGCAGGACGACCCGCCGCATATGATCGTTATCGACGGGGTTCCGAGCGTCGACGACGCGCTGGAGTTGATCCGCACGCTGCGCAGCCATCAGCCGACGCGCGGGCTTCCGATTCTCCGCGTGGACCCGAAGGGCACGCCGAAGGACGTCGTCAAGGTGCTCGACGCGGGGGCCGACGATTTTCTGGTGCGCCCGTTCAACGGGCAGATCTTCCTCGCGCGCGTGCGGACCTTGCTGCGCCGCCAGATGTGGAGCGGGGCCATCCCCGCCGAAGCCGAGCCGGCCGTCACCCGCTTGTCGGCCGCGGGTTTGGAATTGAGGCTCGTGGAGCGTCTCGTCTTTGTGGACGGAAACGAGGTGCTGTTGACGCGTTTGGAATTCGATCTGCTGGCGTATCTGATGAAGCATCCCGATGAGGTGCTCAAGCGCGAGACGCTTCTCGAGGCGGTGTGGAAGTACCCCGAGAGCGTCGAGACCCGCACCTTGGCCAAGCACGTCGAAACCCTGCGCAAAAAGCTCGACAAGGCGGGCGGATCTATTCGCACCGTGCACGGCGTCGGCTACCGCTTTTTCGGCTCGGATGCGGCGCCGCGCGCGGCCCGCTGACGGCATCCCCCCGTTTGCGAAGTTTTCGCGAAAGCTTTTTCGCAAAGGGAGTGCGGAAAACGCGGGCGATTTTCCGCAATCGGAGCTACACTCTCCTACGCGCGTACGGGCGGGCGACGGCGCGCGGCATGCCGATGGAACCGAACGGTCGTTTTAAACACTCGTGCCGGACGCTGCTCTGCGCCGCGGCCGCGCTTTTCGCGGCCCCGCACTCGGCCTTTGCGCTCACCGCGACGAAGGCCTCCGACGACGCCGTCAGTATCGCGGGAACCAACTGGACCACCCCCACCAACATCCAGACCGATAACGGGATCTACGCGATTTTCGCCGGGACCACCCAGGACTGGCTGACGGTCAAGACCTTCGGCTTCGCGATCCCGACGAGTTCGCTGATCGACGGCATCGAGATCTCCGTCAACGGAAACGGCGAGGGGAACTCGACGGGCCAGCGGACCTTCGACATGTCGCTGACCAAGGACGGCTCGACCCCGACGGGGTTGCTGGTCAGCGCGGCGCTCGATAAAACCACCGACGCCGACGTCGCGCTCAGCACCGCCGGCGCCGGTTGGGACACGACCTGGACCGCCGCGGAGATCAACAGCGCGAACTTCGGCGTCATGATCCGCGACAACGACAATAAAAATCGGGTCTTCGTCCCGGCGAGTGGGTGATTTTCACCTGATTTCAGATCGGATCGAGCATGCAGGTGAGGACCTTGAGGCGCAGATGCTCCTCGTTTCGTAGCCCGTAGCTGCGTCTCTGGAAGACGCGGATTTTGTTGTTGAGCCCTTCGACGAATGCTAGGGCGACCTTGTTCTCCGGCTTGCAGTAGGCCGCGATGCCTTCCCAGTGGGCGTCGATCATCTCGGCGAACTTCTCGTAGGGTTTGAGGCGCTGCCACTTCAGCGACTCGCGCCAGTTCTCGAAGAAGCGCCGCGCCCAGCCCTCCCGCGTGTAGTCCCAGAGCTTCCCGAACTCCTCCTTGAGGATGTAGGCCGTGTTGAGCCGCCGGTTCGCCTTGAGCAACAGCCGCAGGCTCTTGCGGCCATCTGGCTTCAGGTTCTCCCGGTGCGACAGCAGCGTGTACTTCTGCCCCTTGATGAAGCGCCGGTCCTTCCCCGTCAATCGGCCGTACTCGCTCTTGCGCACCTTGTCCAAGGCCTTGCCCAGATGCCGCATCACGTGGAACTTGTCGAACAAGATGGCGGCCTGCGGCGCGTGCTCCGGCTTGAGCGTCGAGCCGCGGAAGGCCTTCCACATGTCCATGACCGCCAGCCGTATCTTCTTGCTCTTCGACGAGCCGAGCCACTTGTAGAACTCGTCCATGCTCTCTTCCGAGCGGTCTTTGCCCCCGAACCAAATCGGCCGCCGCCGCTCAAGGCGGATGACTCGGGCCTTCGGGTCACCGAAGATGCCCGCCACGTTCGCGGCGGGACGGAATCCGGGGAAGCGATAGGCATCTCGCAGGCGTCTCTGTTTTCGCATCCTGCAATCATGCCAGATTTCTTGGCCGTCAAAACAGCCCCGTCTCCGTCGAGAGAATGGCGTTTCTCATGCTGTTTTTACCCACTCGCCGGGACGAAGACCCTAAAAATCATCAATTGAATTTCGACTACATGACGGTCACGGTCTACTACCGCACCGTCGACTCGATCACTGTGACGCCGCAGAACCCCGCGGCCGGAAACAAAAGCCAAGGCGCGGCCTACGCGGCCGAGCGCCTTTCCTTGGCGACCGACCAGTTCAACGCCCAGTGGACCGCGATCACCGTCAACGAGACCGGCACCGCGGCCGACGCCGACATCACCGACGTGCGCGTTTACAAAGACGCCAACGCCAACGGGAGCTACGACGCCGGCACCGACACGGCGATCAGCGGGGCGAACACCTTCACCGGCGGCACCGTCGCGATCACGCTGAGCGCCGCCGAGACGATCTCGACGACGAGCCAAGACTACTTCATCGTCTATACCCTCGCGGCCTTGGCGACCAACGGAGCGACGGTGACGGCTCAAATCCCCGCGGCGGGGCTCACGGTCACGGCTCCGGATCTCTTGGCCGCGACGAATCTCCCCTCCACCTCGCCGGCGCAGACCATCGTCGACGCGGCCGACATCGTGAGCGTCACGGGCACCAACCGGGCGCCGGGAACGGTCGCGCAGGGGACGACGAACATGGAGACGCAGTATCTGTCGATGGCCACCGACAACGAGACGGCGACCTGGACCGCGATCACCGTGAAGAAGCTCGGGACCATTCCGGATACCGACATCACCGCCGTGACGCTCTACGACGACACCGGGGCGACCGCGAACCAGTGGGACGCGACGGACGTCGCCATCTCGGCGGGCGCGACCTTCACCGCGGGCAGCGCCGCGATCACCCTCACGGCGCCGCAGACGATCACGACGGGCGCGAAGGTGTATCACATCATCTACACGCTCTCCTCGACCGCCCAGGTCGCCGCGACGGTTGGGTCGCGCGTGAACGCCGCCTCAGACGTCACTTTGTCCGGGGTGGATATAGTCGCGGGAACCTACCCCTTGGATTCGACGACCCCGGCCGTGACCGATGTCGCCGATACCGTCACCGCCGCGCATACCGACACGCCGCCCGGGGCCGTCCTCCAGGGACAGCAGTATGCGCCGATGAAGTTCACGCTCGCGACCGGGGCGGACGAGGCGACCTGGACCGGCATCACGGTGACCGCTCAGGGGACGGCCGGGGACGCCGATGTCGACGATGTTGATATTTATCTCGATACCGGGAACGGAATTTGGGGCGGAGAGGACACCCTGATCTCCAACGCGGCGGCCGAGCCGTTCTTGGGCGGCGCGCGGACGCTCACGCTGGCGAGCGCGCAGACGATCACGACTTCGGCGAAGACCTACCACATCGTTTTAAAAATCAACTCCGCCGCGAATACATCCGCGACGATCGGCGCCGGAATCAACGCTGCCGGAGACATCTCGGTTTCCGGCGTGGATACGGTCGACTCGGCGGGGTATCCAAAGAACTCGTCGGCGACCCCCATCGATCCCCCCGGCAACAACGTCACGATGAGCGCCCCGACCAATGTTGCTCCGGGTTCCGCGAACCAGGGGGCGACCGACGTCGCGGTGCTGCGCTTTACGATGGCCTCGAGCCCCGGCACTGCGTCGTGGACCGATTTGGCCGTGACGAAGACCGGCACCCTTCCGGACGCGGACATCGACACGGTCAAGATCTACCGCGCCGACGCGACCACTCCCGATACTTTTGACGGCGGCGATACCTTGATCTCCCCGGCGGTCACGACCTTCTCGGGCGGAGCCGCGGCGATCACGCTGAGCTCCCCGGAATCGGTGACGACCACCCCCCAGAAATACTTTGTCGTCTATTCCTTCGACGCGTTGGCGACGACCGGAACGACGGCGGGGGCCGAATTGACCTCGGAAGCGGCGATGACCATCACCCCCCCCGACCTGATGCTGGGCTCGAACTTTCCCGCCAACTCGACGAATCTGACGATCAACGATGTCGCCGACTCCGTCACGGTGGTCGCGGCGGATCAAGCCCCCGACACGGCCGTTCAGGGCGACTCCTACGCGGCGCTGCGTCTGCGGATGTCGACGAACCAGGATCAGGCGCTGTGGTCGGCGATTACGGTTCACAAGACCGGAACCCTCGCCGACGGTTCCGTCACCGCCACGATCTACAAGGACGCCAACGCCAACGGGACGTTCGAGTCGGGCACCGACACGGCGGTGAGCGCCGCCACGGCGTTCTCCGCGGGCGCGGCGGCGATCACGCTGAGCGCGCCCGAGAACCAAAGCACCTCGACCCAGGACTACTTCGTGGTCTACACGCTCGCGGCGCTCGCCGCGGTGGGCGACACCGTCGACGCGCAGGTGTCGCAAGCCGACCTCACTTTGGCGGGCGGAGTCGATACCGTCAACGCGTTCACCGGCGACTCGGCGGCGACGACGGTGACGGATTTGGGCGATACGCTCACGATGACGCCGACCGACAACGCCATCGGTTCGATCGCGCAGGGCGGCGCCCTCTCGCCTCAGCGCTTGTCTCTCGCCACCGATGCGGAAACCGCCTCTTGGACCGGGATCACGGTGACCAAGACCGGGACGCTCAACGACGCCGACATCACGGCCGTCACGATTTACGACGACAGCGGCGGCACGCTCAACAGCTTCGACGGTACCGACGCGGCCGTCTCGGCGGGAACCGTGTTCTCCAGCAGCGCGGCGGCGATCACGTTGACCCCTGCGCAGACGATCACGACGAGCCCCCAGGTCTATCACATCGTCTACTCGATCACGACGACCGCGGTGGTCGGCAACAGCGCCGGCTCCTCCTTGCCGACGAACGCGGCCTTGGTGTTGGCCGGGACCGATTTGGTTTCGTCCTCTGGTTTCCCCGCGGGCTCGACGAACGCGTCGATCACCGATACCCCCGATACCGTTACGGAAACGCCTACCGACACGGCCCCCACGCAGATTCCGCAGGGCGGCACGAACGACTTCCTGCGTCTGTCCATGGCGACCGATGACGACCAGGCGGTGTGGACCGCGATCACGGTGAGCAAATTGGGCACTTTGGCCGACGCGCAGGTGGATTCGGTGATGATCTACTTAGACGACGGCGACAACTCCTTCGATTCCGCGACCGACACCCTAATCTCCCCCGCAGTCACGACCTTCACGGGCGGCGCCGCCGCGATCACGCTGAGCCAGGCCCAGACGATCACGGGGACCCCGAAGGTGTACTTCGTCGTCTACGACCTCAACAACTCCGCGACGGTTTCAAACACGATCAGCGCGCGGATCGCGTCGGAGGCCGCGTTGACGGTGACGGCTCCTGACTTGAAAACGACGTTCACCAATCACGACTCGACTCTCGCCGCCGTCGTGGCCGCGCCGACGATCACGCTGTCTCGGGTCGACCTGAGCCCGACGCCCGACATCGGCCAAGGCGCCGACTACGCGACGCAGCGCTTGGACGCGGTGACCGATCTGGGCAGCGCCCAGATTTCGGCGATCAGGGTGACGAAGACCGGCACGATCAAGAAAACCGACGTCACCGCGGTGAAGATCTTTGAGGACACCGACGGCAGCGGAGACTACGGCCCCAACGACTCGGTTCTTGCGAGCGGGCCCTTCGGCGGCCCGGGCACGGTGACGCTCACTTTGAGCCCCGCGCCGACCGTCACGACAAGCGGATCGTCCTTGTTCGTGGTCTACACGCTCAAGGGCGCCGTCGGGACCGGGGTGACGGTCGGGTCCAGCATCGCCGGCGAGGGCGACGTCACCGCGGTCGCGCCGGCGCTCGTCGCGGCGACGAATTTCCCGCTCACCTCCGGCACTCCGACGACGGCCGTCCCCGATTACGGGGTCTTGATCACCGTCGGCACCATCGACATCGGCCTTCAGCCGCTCGACCAGGACTATATCGTGACGAGCGCCGCGACCGTCGACAGCGTCGGCAACATGCCGCAGCACTACGCGCTCGAGGCCTCGACGACGGTGGCGGGCAGCCCCTGGGTGATCGCCTTGTCCTCCGGCGTCGACCAATTCACGCTGCAGGGTTTGTTTAATTCCGCGCTGCCGACGAACGCGGACTTCTCCGAGGCCGACAAGATCGCGGACCCGCCGACGACCTGCTCGACGAACATGTTCGAGGGAGACCGCGTCTGCCGCAGCGTGGGACCCGGAGTTTCGCGTTCCCTGTGGCTTCGCGTGGGCATGCCGACTCAGTCCTCGACGGACCTTCAGCAGGACATCCAGGTTACGGTGACCGCGATCCCGCCGTAAGGAAAGAGGCCGGGTCCGACCCAAAATGTATAATGCGGCGTGGCACAATTCGCAAATGCGAAGCCTGCCGGCCTATTCACGCGATGGCCCGCGTTGTTCTTGTGCGCGGCGACCGCCGCCGTTGTCTTTTCTTATAGTGTTCTGACTGCGGATCCGTTCGGGCTCCCGAAATTCGTTTATGGAGGCGTGTTGGCGGCGCTCGCCTTTGCCGCCGCCGCCTACGGCGCCGCGACCGGGTCGCGTCCGTTCGCCGTCTGCGGGCCGGACGGGGCCGTCGCCGCGATGCTCGCGGCGGTCGCTCTCTCCGCGTTTTTTTCCGTCGATCCCCCCTTGAGTTGGCTGGGGCATTACGAATTCTACGCCTACGGCTTCGCGGCCTGCGTCGTCTACGCGCTTCTGTATGCGTCCGCGGCGCAATTGCGCAGTCCGCGCGAACGGCGTTGGGTCACCCGGACGCTTGCGCTCGCGGGAGCGGCGGCGGGAGTCGTCGCCGGGCTGCAGGCCGTCGGCGTCGAACCGTTTCCCGGCGTGCCGACGGCGGCCGCCTTCGGCGGCCGGGCGATCTCCGTTTTTGGAAATCCGGTCTATGCCGGCGCGGTCTTCGCGCTGCTTCTTCCGATCAGTCTCTACGAGGCGCAGAACTCGAACCGGGCGCGCCCGCTCTTCCTCCTCGCTCTCGTCGCCGTGATCGCCGGCGCAGCGCTGACGAAGTCGCGCGGGGCCTGGGGCGCCGCGGCCGCCGGCACGGCCTTCTATTTGTGGGCCTCGGGTTTTCTCGAGGCCCGCGGGCTTACGCGTCGCCGCGCCGCAGCGGTGCTGGCGGTCGCCGTGCTTCTCCTTTGCGTCGCGGGGGCATTGGTCATCAGCGGCAAGCGGGATTCGGACCGGGGCCGCGTCGCGCTGTGGCGGTCCTGCCCGCAGATCTGGGCGTCCCGGCCGATCGTCGGCGTGGGACCGGCGGCGTTTGGAAACGAGTTCCGGCGGGTACGGAGTTTGGAATTTATTCGGACCCTGGGATCCGGCGCCTCGCAGGCGAACGCGCACAACGACTTTCTCGAAGTGCTTTGCACGACGGGGCTCGTCGGAGGGATCGCGTATCTCTGGCTCTTGATCGCGTGCTGGAACTGCCTGCGGAGCGCGTTGGATGGACCCGAGCGCCGCGCGGAGGCGGCCTCCATCGAGTCCGAGAAGAGACCCGTGCGGCGCGGTGTTTCGGCGGCCGTTGTCGGAGCCCTTCTGCTGGCCGCGGGCGCTCTCTTTTCGGCCGTCGCGCTGCGGTGGTCGAAGGCGGATCGGGCGGCGCTGCGGGCCCGGGTGTATCAGAACGTAAGACAAACCCAATGGGCTTTCGATCATTACCGCGCGGCGATCTCCGCGAATCCTTTCGAGACGGAATACCGGATGAAGTATCTGAGATTTCTCTTCGACCGCGTGGGAAAGGAAACGGATGCGGGCCGCAAGCGAGAGTGGTCGACGGAGGCGGTTTCCGTCGCGCGCGCGTCGGTGCGGCTGCGCCCGGCTCACGTCGACTCGCATCAAATGCTGGGGCTCGCGTTGATGAAAATGGGCGATCTCGGGGACGCCGGGCTGTATCCGCAAGCGGCCGAAGCGCTCGACGACGCGCTGGAACGGGCCCCGCGTTTCCCCATGCTCTTGAAGATGCGCGGCGCCGCGGCCGAGAAGATCGGAGACGGACCGACGGCGGATGCGATGCGGCGGCGGCTTGCCGAGATCGGGCAGGGGCCGCCGTCATGAGCCGGAAGAATCGCCCGCGAAGCGGGGCGAACGCGGCGGCCGAGCCCGGCGCTTCGTCCGCGACGGCCGCCGCGATCGCCGTCGCGGCGTCGATGCTCGTCTATTGGACCGGGACCGCCGAGATTTTTGGAATCGTAAAGCTTATCCTCGCCTCGGCGGCGCTCTGCGCGGGCTGGCTGTGGTCTCTGCGCGTACGGACCGGGCATCGCCCTACGCCGCTCGACGCGCCGCTGGCCGCGTTGTTCGCGGCCTGCGCCGCCTCTTTGGCTTTTTCCCCCGATCGCTGGGTCGGTATGGTCGGCGTATACGGGCTGTACAATCAGGGGCTTCCGGCGCTTTTGCTCGCGGCGTCGGCCTACTGGATCGTCGCGGAAAACGACAACGACGCGACGCCGCTGCGTTGGGTTTGCGCGGCGGGACTCGCGTCAGGAGTGGTCGCCGCGCTGCAAGGGCTGGGCACCGGCGCCTTTATTCCCCTCGGGCGGAGCTTGCCGCAGGGACGGGCCAACGGGCTGATGGGAGATCCCGTTTTGCTCGGAGCCTCCTTGATCGCCGTGCTTCCCATCGCGGGCCTGATGACCCGCTCGGAGAAAGGCGCTTGGCGCTTCGCCGCCGTTGCCGCGGGCGTCGCAGCGGTCGCCGGCATCGCGGCGAGCGGTTCGCGCGGCGCCTGGCTCGGGGGCGCGGCGGCGTTTGGAGTCTGGTACCTGCTCGATCGCCGCGCGCGCGGACGGCCGGCTCCTCGCCCGCGTTGGATCGCGGCGATGTTCGCCGCGCTCTTTTTCGCCGGCGGCGCCTTCGCGGTGCTGCGGGCATCCTCGGATTCCGATGTGGGGCGCGTCGAAGTGTGGAAGGCCGGGATTGCGATCTTTCGCTCCGCGCCCGTCGTCGGCGTCGGGCTCGACCGTTTCCAAACCGAGATGCGCCGAAGACGAAGCCCGCGCCTGCTGCGTATTATCGGCAGTCGGGGAACGCAGGTGAGCGCCCACAACGATTGGCTGCAGATTCTCACGACTGCGGGTATTTTCGGCGGACTCGCATGGTTGTGGCTGCATGCGGGGCTGCTGGTCCTGCTGCGCGACGCTTGGTCGCGCGAGGAAAGCCGAAGCCGCGCGGCCGCGGCGGCCGGGGTGTTCGCCGGGTTGTTCCTGCAGGCGAAGGTCAACCCGCTGCCGCTGGCGTGTCTGCTGCAGGGCGCCGTCGTCGCGGGCGGACTGGCCGCCGCGATCCCCGACGCATGCTCGCGCCCATCGACGGTCCGAGGAGGGCGCGCCTTCGCGGCCTTCGGCGTCGTTCTCACCGCGGCGGTGCTGCTTCTGGCGCTGCGTCTCGCTTGGGCGGACGCTGCCTTGGCCCGCGCGTACGCCTCGGCGCGTGCGGGCCGCGTAGACGCCGCCTTGGCGGGCTTCGCGGATGCCTCGAGGCGCAATCCCTATGAGATGCATTACCGGCTTAAGGAGTCGCGCGCTTTGTACGGGGCTTCCCAACGAAGTACCGGCGCGCGCCGTCTCGAGTTCATCGCGCGCGCGATCGCGGTCGGAGATGACGCCGTTCGATTCCGCCCGACGGAGGCGGAGGGACACTTGATCCGCGCGACCTATCGGTTGGTGATGAACACCGAGGGCGGCGAGGCCGATCTCTCCGTCGCCGCCGCCGCCGTCGAGACGGCGCTGGCGATCGACCCGTTCTTTATCCCCGCTCTTGAAAACGGCGCGCAAATCGCCGCTCTTGAAAACGACGCTGCGCGCGCGGCGCGGTTGACCGCCCGTCTAGAAACGGTACGCGGTTGGATGGAGGGTCGTTAGATGTTCCGTCTGCGGCAATCCGCCTTGGCGGCGGCGTTTTTCGGCGCGATCACCGCGGTGAATCCGCTGGGACTTGACGCGTATACGCTGCCCAAACTGTTTTGCCTCGCATCGGGACTGGCGCTGTATTGGGCGGCGCGCGCGACCCGAGGCGGCTGGATCGCGGTGCCGGCGTTGTGGGCGCCGGCGCTCGCGGTCTCGGCGGCCGCGCTGCTCAGCGCGGCGTTCTCCGCGGACCGAGCCGGCGCGTGGCTCGGCTCCTCCCAATTGCACGCCTACGCGCTCGGGCCCCTCCTGCTGTACATCGCGGCGCTGTTCTCCGCGTGCGACGCGGACGGCGACGACGCAGCGGACTGGGCGTTGGCGCTCGGCTGCGCCGTCTTGGGAGTCTCCGCGATTTGGCAGCGGGCGACGGGGGTCGTATTTCCGGGGCTCGCCGCGGCGACGGTCGCGGGAAACCGCGCGACCTCGCTGATGGGAAGCCCCGTCTATCTCGGCGCGGTGTGCGCGGTCTGTGCCCCGTTTGTTTTTCAACGGGCCCTTTCCGCTCGAGCGGTGCTCAGACCCGTCGGCGTCGTTTGTTTTCTTTTGCTGTCCGCTGCGCTCGCGCTGTGCGGCTCGCGCGGCGCTTGGGCGGCATTCGCCGCCGCCGCCGCCGTTCTCGTGATGACGCGGCGTCCGCTCGCGCGCCGCGCGGCGCCGGCCCTCGCGGCCGCCGCGGCGCTTCTCATCGGCATCGGCGCGTGGTCCGTAGCGTCGAGAAAGACGCGCACTTCCGATCGCGGCCGCGCCGCGCTGTGGAGCGCGACCGCGCGGATGGCGCGGGCCCATCCGATTCTCGGCGTCGGACCCGGGGCGTTTGAATCCTCGATCGGCCGTTTCGCCGATGCGAAGTGGATCGCGGCGTACGGCCGCATCCACACCCAGGCGCACGCGCACAACGGACCGCTCAACGCGTTTGCGACGACGGGGATGTTGGGATCGGCGGCGTGGGGTTGGCTGCTGCTCGTCTTGCTCGCCGCGCTGGCGCGAAATCTCAAGCAGACCCCTACGCCCGATCGCGGCGCGAACATCGCGGCCGCCTCTCTCGCGGCCGTTTGCGTTCAGGCCGCCTTCAACCCGATGCCGCCGGTGGTGTGGGCGGTCGCCGCGCTCGCGGCCGTTCGCGCGACGGGCAATTCGCCGCGGGTTCTCCCCCGCGCCTTCGCGGGCATCGTCGCGGTGGCGGCGCTTCTGACCGCGGGATCGATCTACCGTGCCGCGGCGGCGGACCGGGCATTTCGCCAAGCTCGAGAGGCCGCGCATGCGGGCGACGCGCGGCGGGCGCTTGCGGGGTACGCGCGCGTTTCGTCTTTGGCCCCGTGGAACGCTTCAGCGCGGCGGGAATTCGTTCGCGTGCTTTTGGCCGTTTCGGAGAACGCGAAGGACTCGGGGCAGGCCCGGGAACTCGCCGACCGCGCGGCGGCCGAAGCGCGCGGCGCGATCGCCGATCGCCCCGCTTCCGCTTCGGGCTATCAGGCCTTGGGCGCGTCCTTGTGGCGGGTCCGGGAACTTGGCGGAGACGCGAAAATTGACGATATTCGAAGCGTTTTTTCAGAGGCTCTGGATCGCGATCCCGTCCGCTACGGACTGTTGGAATCCTTGCTCAAGCTGGAAATCGCCGTCGGCGATCCCGCCGCGGCCGCCCGCCTGCGCGCCCGGCTCGCGGAAATGGACGCCGCGCGCGGTTCTGAATCCTCTGGAAAATAGTTAATAGCATTAGAGCACACTTAATAATAACTATAAGACTCTAATGGATATTCCATTAAAGCGCTTTAGTTATTATTTACAATATTATTTTTAGTGTTAACGAGCGGGAATCGCGATCTCCATTTGCGAAGGAATTGCGAATCTAAATTCGCAAAACCTGCTCCAAAAAATCAGGGTTCCCCCCCCTTGCGCGCCTACACTCTCCGTACGCGCGCGCGGGCCTACCCGCAGCGCGCGGGCCCAGGGGAATGAAAAGCATTCACGCGAAACTCGAAGGAATCGTCCGGAGCCGAGTGCTTCGGACGATCGCATTTTGGGCCCTGAGCTTTTCGGCGCTGGCCGCACCGGTCCCGGTGCTGGCGGACGCGAATCCCGGAAACGATTCCGGCGCCTTCACGATCCGGCTTCTGCCCAGCGTCGACCTCGGCGTGGTGGTGGACACCACCGGCGCGCATTGGTTCGGTTCCGCCGACCTCGACGCCGTTTCGGACATGGGGACGACGCAGCGTCTGGAGACCGGCGTGACGCTGACTGTCACCGGTAATTTCAACAACCAGGAACTTGAGCTGGAAGCCGCGGCCAACGACACCTGGACGCTGGCTTCCGACGAAAGCGACGCGCAGGATCAACTTCGCCTCTACGCGATGATCGGCGCCGACCAGTCGACGCCCCCCTCCGCCGCGCTGATTTCCGGCGCGGCGAATCTCGTCACCGGGACCGCGACGCGGGCCGGCCAGCCGCAGGCCGACGAAGGCGGCGACGCGAATCACGCTTACGAATTTTCTACGGCGCAGAGCCCGCAGTACCAGGACATCGACGGCATGGTCGTCGGGACGACGCGGAGTTTGTGGCTGCGGGTGGATACCCCGCCGCTGACGACTTCCGACGAGCAGCAGAGCTTTACGATCACGGTGACGGCGGTGTCGGGGGCGGGCTTCTAAAGCCGGAGAAAACATGAAAACCAAAAACGGAGAAAACGAAATGAACACGAAAGTGAAATGGACGGTACTGGCGCTGTGCGCGGCGCTGTTGACGATGACGGGCAAGGCGTGGGCGGATGCAAATCCGGCCAACGACTCGGGGTCGTTTATTATCCGGATCACGCCGAACGTGGACCTGGGCGTGACGGTGGACACAAGTGACGCCGGGTGGACCGACGGCGGGAACCTGGACCTGACGGCGGACCTGAACTCGACGTCGATCCTGAACACGGGGGTTCTGCTGACGGTGGCGGGCGACTTCAGCAACCAGGAGTTGACGCTGCAGGGTGCGGCGAACAACTCGTGGACGCTGGATGCCGATGAGGCGCCGGCCGAGAACGAGCTGAGGCTGTACGCGATGATCGGGCTGAACCAGAACACGGCGCCGGCGGCGGGAAGCATCTCGGCGACGGTGGAGAACCTGAACCTGGTCACGACGTCGGCGCAGCGGGCGGGGCAGAACATCACCAACGAGCCTCTCAACAACGACACGAGCAAGCGCTACGAGTTCGCCAACGCGGACACGACGCAGTTCCAGGACGTGGACGGGATGGCGGTGGGCACGACGCGGCGGCTGTGGCTGCGCGCGGATACGCCTCCGACGACGACCTCGGCGGATCAGCAGACGTTCACGATCACGGTGACGGCGGTGACCGGAGTCGGGCTCTAAGCCGTGACGCGTAAAACCAAAAACCAAACGGAGAAAACGAAATGAACACGAAAGTGAAATGGACGGCGCTGGCGCTGTGCGCGGCGCTGTTGACGATGACGGGCAAGGCGTGGGCGGATGCAAATCCGGCCAACGACTCGGGGTCGTTTATTATCCGGATCACGCCGAACGTGGACCTGGGCGTGACGGTGGACACAAGTGACGCCGGGTGGACCGACGGCGGGAACCTGGACCTGACGGCGGACCTGAACTCGACGTCGATCCTGAACACGGGGGTTCTGCTGACGGTGGCGGGCGACTTCAGCAACCAGGAGTTGACGCTGCAGGGTGCGGCGAACAACTCGTGGACGCTGGATGCCGATGAGGCGCCGGCCGAGAACGAGCTGAGGCTGTACGCGATGATCGGGCTGAACCAGAACACGGCGCCGGCGGCGGGAAGCATCTCGGCGACGGTGGAGAACCTGAACCTGGTCACGACGTCGGCGCAGCGGGCGGGGCAGAACATCACCAACGAGCCTCTCAACAACGACACGAGCAAGCGCTACGAGTTCGCCAACGCGGACACGACGCAGTTCCAGGACGTGGACGGGATGGCGGTGGGCACGACGCGGCGGCTGTGGCTGCGCGCGGATACGCCTCCGGCGACGACCTCGGCGGATCAGCAGACGTTCACGATCACGGTGACGGCGGTGACCGGAGTCGGGCTCTAAGCCGTGACGCGTAGAACCAAAAACCAAACGGAGAAAACGAAATGAACACGAAAGTGAAATGGACGGCGCTGGCGCTGTGCGCGGCGCTGTTGACGATGACGGGCAAGGCGTGGGCGGATGCAAATCCGGCCAACGACTCGG
>Ga0210050_1000476_pt1 | contig 51066 bp, 50 predicted proteins | sample CryGey132114_all_FD_185463 | JGI IMG/M metagenome (GOLD analysis project Ga0210050, IMG submission 185463) | Groundwater microbial communities from aquifer - Crystal Geyser CG22_combo_CG10-13_8/21/14_all (SPAdes) (version 2) | ecosystem: Environmental > Aquatic > Deep subsurface > Groundwater ... | reverse complement strand
CCCCGATGTCATAATTCATGAGACCGAGGTGTTCTTGCCGTTTTGAATGGCCATTGATTGTGCCGTTGGATTTGTAATATTCAATTCCTTGAATTAATGAGGCAGCGCAGTTCCCGGCACCAACGATGGCGATTTTAATCTTTTCCAACTTTTCCTCTCCTTATGGTTTTAAACAACCGAAAACTTGATGAGGTTTTGAGGATTGTGAAGATGAACGCATATTTTAATCAGTTTTGACCCCTAAAGCAAGCAAAATTAAGATACTTAACTCATTTATTTACAATAGGTTACGGCATTATCTTAAATGAGTTTCCTTGATGCCTTCCGAATGCTTATGAAGAAGGTTGCGTGCTTCTGAAGGACCTTATTTTATGTTACAATAACCGCCCGAAAGAGAGTTTAAATGGCAACCATCGAAGACTTAAAAAAATTAGACCTGAGGATCGCTGAAATTTTAAAAGTAGAGCCTCATCCCAATGCCGACCGTCTATGGCTGCTTACTATTCGGATAGGCGAGGAAGAGCGTCAGATTGTGGCAGGTATCAAGAAATTCTATTCGGCAGAAGCCCTTCTAGGTAAAAAAATTGTGGTTGTTGCTAATTTAGAGCCGGCTGTTATCCGCGGGGTTGAGTCAAAAGGTATGTTGCTTGCAGCAGACGGCGGGGACTGCGTGGTGATCTTAACGCCCGAGAAAGACGTGCCCTCAGGGGCCGGTATTCGTTAACTCTCCGATGGCAGTTGATTGCAGCATGAGGGATTCAAGGTAATCAAAAGCCTGCCAGTGGATGACAATCAAAAACCCAATGAAAGCAAATAAAATCACGTATTTCAAGAAACCTTCTTCACGGCCGATTTGACATAACCAATAACCGGTAAAACCAAAATAGATTAAAATAAGAGGCAGCGTGACCGCTAGTTCGTGCTGGAGAGGGGAGAGAGACGTGAGGGCAGGTATGAGTGTTTCTAAGAAATGAACAACCGAAAGCACAGGCGCTAAAATGACGATGGCCGTAAGCCCATCCCGAACTTGCCAAAGCATATATTCGGAAGCAAGCCCCAAAACGATAAAAAAAGAAATCACAAACGGTTTTCGAAAGAGAAACATAAGATTGAGATTAGCAACACGAAGTGTAGCTGATAACTTTAAATGAGTCAAACGAACTTTAGCATTTGCCTATTTTAGCGCGAAGGCATCGGCAAAGACGCGTCTGTACTAACCTTCCGACAGATAATTCATCGGTAGGTTAGTACTGTCCCGGAGTTCTTCATTAGAATTGATAAGTTGCATTAATGAAGCTCTGGGGCTGCACTAACCTTCCGACAGATAATTCATCGGTAGGTTAGTACTGTCCCGGAGCTCTTCATTAGAATTGATAAGTTGCATTAATGAAGCTCTGGGGCTGCACTAGGCTTCCGATCATATTTAAAGCGAAGAACTTCGCTGGGAAGTTCTGAGCGTCGACGGAGTCAAGGGGCTGAGCAGTTAAAATTGGTAGATGATAACTTAAAATCAGGTAGGCAACAATGGCAGAAGTCATTCCTTTTAAAGCATGGCGGTATAATACCAAACAAGTCGAGATTGAAAAAGTCGTGGCGCCTCCTTACGATGTGATTTCTGTCGAAGAGCAGGAAGCGCTTTACCAGCGGCATGACTGCAATATTATCCGTGTCGAACTGAGCAAAGAAAACGGCACCGTTAATAAATATGAAGCGGCAGCTCATCAATGGTCCCGTTGGATTCAAGAGCGCATGATCCAGCAGGATCAAACGGCCGGCTATTATCTGTATGAAACTGTTTTTCGGGATTTAGATGGTGAAAAGGAACACCGCCGTTTGGTTTTGTTCGGACTCATTAAATTGGAGCCGTTTGAAACAAAAGTCGTTTTGCCGCACGAAAAAACGCATGCCGGCCCCAAGGCAGATCGTTTGGAACTTTTGCGGGCAACCCACACCAACTTTTCCCCCATTTTTGGTTTGTATGATGATGAGACGCAAACCGTGCAAAAAATTTATCAAACGCTTCAGTCAAAAACACCGCTTTACCGCATGGCATTGCCGGATGGTGAAATCCATCAGATATGGCATGTGACTAACGAGGCAGATTTGCAATCCGTTGCGGACATGTTTGATTCCAAAACAATTTTAATTGCCGACGGGCATCACCGCTATGAAACGGCGCTTTACTACAGCCGGCATGAAGGCAAAACCGGTTCTACCGCTGCTTATGCCCTGGTTGGTTTTGCCGAGTATCATGACCCGGGATTGTTGATTTATCCCATTCACCGTTTGATCAAGCATTTAAGTCATTATGATCATGCGTCGCTTCAAAAATACATTGAAACCTTTTTTACCGTTGAAAAAGCAGATGAAAAAACTTTACAGAATATTTCAAAAGGCTGTTTGCAGGGAAGTTTTGGGTGGTTTGACAAAACAGGTGCCTACTTATTGAAAATGAAAAACCTCGCAGCTGCCAAGGCGCACATGCCCGCCGGTAAGCCCGCTGTTTGGTATGACCTGAGCGTTTCGCAGCTTTCTTTTCTCATTTGGCCGCATGCGGGTATTCATGAAAAGAACATAGAAAAACACGTTGAATATAAACGCTCACTTCAGGATACGTTAGCGGCGGTCAAAGAAGGCGCTGTCAACGCGTCCTTTGTGATGCCGCCCATTTCCATCACGGACATGAAAGCTATTTGCATGGCCGGGGAACTCATGCCGCAGAAATCCACCTATTTCTATCCTAAATTGGGCAGCGGGTTTTTAATGCATCAGCATGAATAAAAAAAGCAGTCTATTCGTTTTACCGGTCGCCGTTATGAAACGGCGGTATGAACAAGGTTACACGGTCCCGCTTGCCAAAAGAGTTCCCTTTGCCAACGACCCCTGGCAAATTTTTTACTGCCTTCCAAAGAACGATTATGCTTTCTTTCTGGACAGTGTGAAAGCCAAAGGCCGGCAGCCCACTTTTTCTTTTTTTGGAACAGATCCATTTCTGGTTTTAAGAAAGAATAAAAACAAAGTTATTTTGGAAACAAACAAAAAAGAGCGCATTTTAAAAACCAGTTTTATTTCAACAGCGCGCCTCCTTTTTGGCCGATACCGCGGCCGCATGTGGCCGGAGATGCCGTTTTTTACGGGAGGCGCTTTGGGGTGTTTTGGTTACGGATTGGCATGGGATTTTGAGCGCTTGCCGCGCGAGGTCCCCAAAGATACCGACAGTGATGATGCGCTGCTGCTTTTCGTGAAAAATGTTTTTGTTTTTGATCATCATGCAGAAGTTCTTTACTTGATTTCAAATTTAATTCCTTCCAAGCGCTTAACATTTGAAGATGCTTTCCGCGAAGCAGCGTGTGATCTCATGAAATTGGAAACGCATTTATTTACAACCAAGACGGCAAGCGCACCCTTATCCGGTTTGACGCATTTTCAAGCCGATATTGAGAAACACGTATTTAAAAATATGGTACGCCGCGCGCAGCGTTACATTCAAGCGGGCGATATTTATCAAGCAAATTTATCTCAGCGTTTTTCATTTAAGTTCAGCGGTCAAAGCGAAATGTTGTACCAATTGCTCCGGACGATTAACCCGTCGCCTTTTGCCAGTTTCCTCAAGTTAAAAGAGACTGACGTGATCAGCGCTTCTCCCGAGCGGTTAATCAAAAAAACGGGGAATCATTGTGAAACCCGCCCCATTGCCGGTACCCGCCCGCGGGGAGAAGGCATGAGGGAGCATGAGCGGATGCGGCGTGAATTGCAGTCCAATCACAAAGAACGTGCCGAGCACATCATGCTGGTTGATTTGGCCCGCAATGACTTGGGCCGCGTATGCCTGCCTCACTCCGTGCGTGTCAATGAAATGATGGTTTTAGAAGAGTATTCGCATGTCATTCATTTGGTTTCCAATGTGACAGGGGAACTGGCGCCGGGATGGGATCAGTTTGATTTGTTAAAGGCGATGTTTCCCGGCGGCACGATCACGGGTTGTCCTAAGATTAGGTGCATGGAAGTCATTAACGAATTGGAGCCTTTTGCGAGAAACTTTTACACGGGTTCCATCGGTTATCTCGATTTTAACGGCAACATGGATCTTAATATTGTCATTCGAACCATCGTGCTGGAAGGCGAAAGAGGTTATTTTCAAGTGGGAGCCGGCATTGTGTACGATTCGGATCCTGAATCGGAATTTCAAGAAACCATGCACAAAGGCCAAGCATTGGTTGAAGCTTTGAGGCAAATGGCTCATGCAGAAGACCCTGTCCTCCGATATTGATCTTTTTATCAACGGCAAGCGTTCATCCGCCTATCTGCCGCTTGAAGCGCTTGCGGACATGCAGCCGCATGCATTTGAAAGTATGGCAGGATTTGAAGCAGGCATTTTTCGCTTCTCCGAACACCTGAGACGTTTGTTTGCTTCCGCGCGCACGGCGGGTATTTCACTGGCCGGGCGCGAAGAAAAAATCAGGCAGGATGTTTTAAAGGCATTTTGCGGTACCCGTCACGCAAAACCGGTTTTCTTGCGATTGATGGTTGAGCGTAACCGCTCGGTTGTCTGGGTCGCCCGGCGCACCTATCCGCGTGAAGTCTATACGAAAGGTGTTGATATCGTCACTTCGCCCGTACCGCGCAATCTTTCACAAGCGATTCCGCCCGAAGCTAAAACGAACCAATTTTTAAACGGTATTTTAGCCTTATTAGATCCTGCTGCCGAACGGGCTTTTGAAACGATTCATTTGGGATCCGCAGGCAGCATCCGCGAAGCACGTGTTTGGAATGTGTTTATGATTAAAAAACATGTTTTAATGACGCCGGAAACCGCCGGAATCTTGGATGGAGTGACGCGCCGTTTTGTGGTAGAATGCGCCCTCAAAGAGAAAATCAGGGTTCTGGAGACCGCCTTCACACGCCATGATATCTGGAATGCAGACGAGGCGTTTCTAACCAACACATCCGGCGGCATCGTGCCGATTCGTTCCGTTGACGGACGCCGTATCGGAGAAAAAGTTCCGGGCATTTTGACACAAAAATTAACCAAACGTTTCAAAAAGGAACTCGATTTGGAATTGAGTCACATCCATCATGTTAAAAGTTAAACGGGCGCTCATCAGCGTTTCAGATAAAACCGGCCTGCTGAAACTAGCCAAGGTATTAAAATCACTCAAAGTTGAAATTATTTCAACCGGCGGTACGCTGAAACTTCTCAAACAAAACGGAATCGAGGCTGTTTCGGTATCGGAAATGACCGGTTTTCCTGAAATGATGGACGGCCGTGTCAAAACCTTGCACCCTAAGATCCATGGCGGTTTGCTTTATCTTCGTTCGAAAAAAAGCCACCGAGATGCTGCCAAGAAACACCGCATCAAACCAATCGATCTCGTGGTAGCCAATCTTTATCCTTTTCAAGCAGCCGCGCGCAATGCCAAAACCACTTTAGCCGCCGCGATCGAGCATATCGATATCGGAGGCCCGGGCATGATTCGGGCAGGTGCTAAAAATTATCAATCGGTCGGTGTGGTGACGGATCCGGCTGATTACGATATGGTTATTCAGGAATTGAAAAGTAAAAAAGGCAAATTGAACGAAACAACTCTTGAAGCATTGGCCATGAAGGCATTTCAGACAACCGCCGCTTACGATCAAGCCATTGCCCGATACCTTCGAAAAAAACTCTTAAAATCAAAAGATACTTTGCCGCCGATTTTAGACGTTACGTATGTCCGTCATCGCGAATTGCGCTACGGCGAAAACCCGCATCAACGGGCGGCTCTTTACCAAAGGCAAGATGATGAACCTCGGTTTTTGTTTCAGCAGCTCCACGGCAAAGAGCTTTCCTATAATAATATTCTCGATTTGGAAGCAGCCGTTGATATTATTCGGGAGTTCAAAGAAACGGCCGTTTGTGTGGTGAAACACAACAACCCTTGCGGGATTGCGGCCAATCCAAATTTGAAAGCAGCAGCTCGCGAAGCCATCGAATGCGATACGCAATCGGCTTTTGGAGGCATCGTAGGCATTAATCGCAAGCTGACTTCAGACGCAGCTGCCATGGTGCTTCAAATGCTGCCTTTTTTTGAGATGATTGCGGCGCCTGCTTATACCCTGGATGCCCTGAGGCTGCTTAAAGGCAGAAAAAATTTAAGAATCATCCAAGTGCCGCACTTAGATCACATTGGCCCCTATGACCTCCGGTTTTCAAAAAGCGGTATTCTTCTGCAGGATCGCGATGAACCCATTTATCGGCACGAGAAAGAACTAGTGGCAAGACTACGGTTTGTGACCAAGCTCAAGCCGACGCCTCAAGAATTAAAGTCACTTTTGTTTGCGTGGTCATGTGTGAAGGTTGTTTCTTCCAATGCGATTGTATTGGTTCAGGGTAAGCGAACCATTGGGTTTGGCTGCGGCCAAATGTCGCGGGTAGACTCTGTTCGAATTGCTTGCGAAAAAGCGGGTACTCTCACACGCGGCAGCGCCCTGGCAAGCGACGGATTTTTCCCCATGGCCGATAATATTACGCTCGCCCATTTACACGGAATCAAATCCATTATCCAACCCGGCGGATCCATTCGTGACCAGGAAGTGATTGATGCTTGTAACCGATATAATATTTCAATGGTTATGACTGGCGAACGTCATTTTCGCCATTAAAACCCGGACCTCATTCCGCGATGCAGTACCGCGACGCTTTGCTTTATCTTGACTCTCTTTCCAATTTCGAACACATTCCTCATTTTTCATATCGAAAAGAATTAAACATTCAGCGCATGAAACGTCTCTTGAGCTGTTTTGACCACCCGGAGCGTTCATTTCGGCCTGTTCTCATTGCGGGCACCAAAGGCAAAGGATCAACCGCTCAATTTTTAGCCTCTATTCTTTCGGCAAGCGGTCTTTCAGCGGGTCTCTATACATCACCTCATTTGACGGATGTTCGGGAAAGATTCCAAGTGAACGGACGCATGATTTCGCGAACCGAGTTTGCAAAACAGGTGAGTCACATCCGAAAAGTTTTACGGCACAAAACGAAGGCTCAATCACGCGGACCGTACACCTACTTTGAAATTACCACACTGCTGGCCTTTCTGTTTTTCAAAGCGAAGGGTGCTCGGTGGGCGGTTTTAGAAGCGGGAATGGGCGGACGCTTGGATGCGACCAATGCAGTCCAACAAGTCTTATCGATTATCACGCCGATCGGATTGGATCATACGGACCAATTGGGTGATACCATCCGGAAGATTGCCGGAGAAAAAGCAGGCATTATCAAGTCAAACATACCCGTTTTGCTGGCTCGCCAAGCAAGCGCTGCTGAACGCGTGATCCGTGCTCGAGCAAAACAATTTGAAGCACCGATACAAATGATCCGTCATGATTTTCACTATCGCACAAAGCGGTTTGGATCCTGGGGAACTATTTTTGGCTTTTGGATGAGGGATGAGCGTTTAACCGATTGCCGTATTCATTTAGCGGGCGAGTATCAAGTAGAAAATGCTGCCGTGGCCGCCAAAGCTGCCATGTTATTAAAAGATCGATTTGGATTGCCCATCCATTCCGCAACCGTCCGCAGAGGTCTTTTGCAGGCTAAATGGCCCGGGCGTTTTGAAAAGATTTGCCGGGGCCAAAAAACTTTCATACTCGATATTGCCCATAATTTGTTGTCCATGACCGAACTGGTTCGAACTATTAGGAAACTCTATGGGAGTCAATATTTACAGATAATCATGGGCATTTCTCGTGATAAATCCGGAGGTGCTTTATTTCGGGAAATATCCCGCGTGTCAAATCACCTTATTTTAACCAGATCCCGCCATCCCCGGGCAGCTCACGTGAGGGAATTACTCAATTTGGCAAGCCCGTTTTTTTCTGTCATAATACCCACTGACAATACCCGTCAAGCCCTCGAAACGGCCTATCATTTGCATAATCGGCAGAGTATGATTTTAGTCACAGGCTCCGTTTTTGTTGTCGGTGAAGTGCGGAAGATTTTGTTAGGAACTCCATGAAACCAGAAAATGAAGAAACCATTGTAGCGGTGGCCACGCCAGTTGGCGAAGGCGGCATCGGTATTGTGCGCTTGAGCGGCGAGAAAGCCATTGCCATTGCTGATCAACTATTCCGTGCAAAAAAGAAAAATTTTCAACTAAAGAATGCCGAGAGCCACCGTTTTTATTTCGGAACCGTTATTGACTGCCGTCAGGACGCGATTGATGAAGTGCTCGCGGTTGTCTTTGCTTCACCGCATTCTTACACGAAAGAAGACGTGGTGGAATTACACGCGCACGGCGGTTTGGTAGCCGTTCGTCAAGTGATGGATCATGCGCTGCATTTGGGCGCGCGCATGGCAGAACCCGGCGAGTTTACAAAACGTGCTTTCTTAAATGGGCGTATTGATTTGGTTCAGGCCGAAGCAGTTCTCGATACCATCCGCGCTAAATCGGACTTAGCATTAAAAGCAGCTGTTAGTCAATTGCACGGCTCGGTTTCCAAAGAAGTTCACCAAATTAAAGATGAACTCATGAAAATTTATGCGCACATGGAAGCTTATCTGGATTTTCCTGATGAACATTTAGAGATTTATTCAAACGGAGAATTTCATAATCGATTTGACAGCGCCTGTCAGCACGTCAAGAAATTATTGGACAGCTTTTCAAAAGGCGGGGCTTTGCGGGAAGGTATTTTAACCGTCATCATCGGATGTCCGAATGTGGGAAAATCTTCTCTTCTGAATGCTTTCTTAGAAAGAGAGCGTGCCTTGGTTTCTGACATTCCCGGGACAACTCGGGATACCTTGGAAGAAATGATCACTTTAGAAGGGATTGCCTTCAGGTTGGTGGATACGGCCGGTCTTTATCGTAGTCACGACCCCTTGGCCAAGGCCAGCATGGCCCGCACCCGGCAATATTTAGAAGAGGGTGACCTATTTATATATATGGTAGATGGTCAAAAAGGCATTCAAGCGGATGACCTCGCGATTTTAAATGACCTCAAGGGGAAGCCATTTGTGATTTTGGTGAACAAAATTGATCAAATAGAGCCTTTGGCAGCAGAAGTCAAAGCAGGGAAGTTTTCAGAGGCCCGGTCAGTTTGTTCCCGGCTGGTTTCCGGGTTCGATCAAATAAATCAGCCCGGGCCTTGCTGTTTTGTTTCGGCAAAATCGAGGTTAGGTATTGAAGAGTTAGAAAAAGTTCTAATAAAGTCCGTCTGGCAAGGGAAAATGGAGAGAGAAAGCACTTTGGTGACACGGTTACGCCACAAGCGCGCTTTAGAGCAGGCGCTTGATTCTCTCGTGAAGAGCCGTGCGGCATTTCAAAATCAAGCATCTCTCGAGCTGGTGACGTTTGATCTCAAATGCGCACTTGATGCGCTGAAAGAGATTGTGGGTGAAATCTATAGTGAAGATCTGCTGGATGTGATTTTTAGCGAGTTTTGTATCGGGAAGTGAGCCATGGGCCCTATGCGAGCGCCGGAGAAGGACCTTTGGGCTCTCGGAAAGCATTTTTAGGACGAAACATTACCATTTTTTCAAATTTGAGTTCATGCGGGAAAAGATTTTTTATTTTTTGTTTGACACAAAAATTTTTCTCACATAAAATTTGGTCGTTGTGAAAAGTTGTTCTTTGACGAACCGTGAAAAGAAGATCAAAAGCAAAAAAGTTTTTGAATTCAGCGGTTGAGATAAATCAAGCGGGAAAAAAAGTTTTCATTTTCAATGTTGTCAGATTGCACAGAGACGAAATGACCAGGGCAGGATTGGTTCCTTGAAAAAAGGAACCGGTCCCGTCCTTTTTTGTCTCTATTTTTTTTTCCGGATTAGATGACCGCCGATCAACACACATTTAGCACGGAGTCAATTCCAAGGGACAAGTCAGGTATTTCACCACAAATTAAGTTTAAGTTAAAGTTCATCCTTAAAGTGCCGATTCTGACTAATAGCACTAGATGTTGGGTAGCATGGAATCATCAGGTACTATATGTGCTATATAGCAACTAAAGAGAAGATCGGCAGCTTTTTGAAATAAATGTGTTAGTACCGTTAGACAAATGATATTAGCGGCTGTGAAAGTGCCGCTGGAGCGGTCTTGGGACAGCCCTAATGAGCCTGCCGAACGGCTAATTTCAATTGTCTGACGGCATTAATAACCATATTCAAAGATACAAGATAGCAATATCAACGATATGCCAAAAGAGGGGGCACACCACATGAATACAAAGCTGCACAAACCAAAGCAAGCGATCAAGAAAAGAAGTTTATCAGGCAATGAAGCAGCCGGCCCTGTTCATGATCGTTTAAGCGCTCGTCATTCCCACCCCTCGGGAACAGACAAGGGCATTCGTCTCCCACGTTTTCATACACAACCCGGCGCCCATCCTTTTGATCAAATCGAATGGACCCGCCGTTCTACCGCCATTACCAATCCGGATGGTTCCGTTGTTTTCAAAATGGACGATGTAGAAGTGCCTAAATCGTGGTCACAACTTGCCACAGACATTGTCGTCTCAAAATATTTTCGTAAAGCCGGTGTGCCAGGCGCAGGCAATGAAACAAGCGTCAAACAAGTCGTTACCCGAATTGCGCGCAGCATTAGACGTGCCGGTGAAGCATTGGGCGGTTATTTTGCAAGCGCAGAAGATGCCGAAGCTTTTGAAATGGAACTCACTTATTTATTAGTGACACAACGCGTTGCTTTCAATTCCCCCGTTTGGTTCAATTGCGGTCTCTTTCACGAATATGGTATTGAAGGCAGCGGCGGCAATTGGTATTGGAATCCCGAAACAGATCAAATTGAACTAAAAGAAAATGCTTATTCGCATCCGCAATGTTCCGCTTGTTTTATTCAAGCCGTCAATGACGACCTTATGTCTATTTTTGATTTAGTTAAATCCGAAGCGCGTCTTTTTAAATATGGTTCGGGAACCGGAACTAATTTCTCACGTTTGCGCGGACGCCAAGAAAAACTTTCCGGAGGCGGCACCTCTTCGGGGTTGATGTCTTTTCTGGAAGTCTTAGATCGCGGCGCTGGCGCTACCAAATCCGGCGGAACCACGCGGCGCGCTGCCAAAATGGTTTGTTTGGATATGGATCATCCTGAAATCGTTGATTTCATTAACTGGAAAGTCAAAGAAGAGCGCAAAGTACGCGCTTTAATTGCAGCCGGTTACCCGTCTGATTTTAACGGAGAAGCTTACCGGACGGTTTCAGGTCAGAATTCCAATAATTCCATACGCGTGAGTGATCAGTTTATGGAGGCCGCTTTAAGCGGCAGTCAATGGCAGACTCGTATGCGCACAACCGGTGAGGTGTGTGATACTTACGATGCGAACACTCTTTTTGATCAAATTAGCCAAGCGGCTTGGGAATGCGCTGATCCCGGTATTCAGTTTGATACGACGATTAATCGTTGGCATACCTGTAAAGGGACGGATAAGATTTATGCTTCCAATCCGTGTTCTGAATATATGTTTTTAGATAACAGCGCCTGCAATCTGGCTTCCATTAATTTAATGAAACTGTTGGGACCGGACGGCAGTTTTGATATTGAGGCTTACCGGCATGCGATTCGTGTTTTTATTGTTGCGCAAGAAATATTGGTGGACTTTGCATCTTATCCCACCCAAGAAATCGCTTTGAATAGTCATGATTACAGACCGCTGGGTTTGGGTTATGCGAATTTGGGCACGCTGCTCATGGTGCAAGGCATTCCGTATGACAGTGCAGCCGGGTTTGCGATTTGCGGAGCTCTCACAGCTATTCTCACAGGCCATGCCTATCGCGTTTCAGCGGAGATTGCGCAATCAAAAGGCGCTTTTCCGGGTTATCCGAAGAATCGTGAGCCCATGATCCAAGTGATGGAAATGCATCGCGACGCTTCTTATCAAATTAATAAAGAAGCCTGCCCAAGCGATCTTTTAAACGCCGCACAGGAAGATTGGAACGAGGCAGTCGCTTTCGGAAAAAGTTACGGGTATCGTAACGCACAAAGCACCGTGATTGCGCCCACCGGCACAATCGGTCTTTTAATGGATTGCGACACGACAGGGATTGAGCCTGATTTTGCTTTGATTAAATTCAAGAAGTTAGCCGGCGGCGGTTATTTTAAAATTGTCAATCAATCGGTTCCGCGTGCGCTCAAAAATCTTGGCTACTCCGACGGTGAGATTCAAGAGATCATCGAATTTGTCGCCGGGACCAATTCATTTAAAGGGGCCCCCTGGATCAATGAGAATTCACTCCATGAAAAAGGTTTTACGAGCGATGACTTGCTTAAAATCGAAGGGGCTTTACCGAGCGCATTTGAACTAGAACAAGCTTTTGGCAGCTGGATCCTAGGCGAAGAAGCCTTGAAACGCCTCGGCTTCAAAGAAGAACAATACAAAGCACCCGGATTTAACGTATTGAAAGAACTGGGTTTCTCAAAAGCTGAAATTGAAGAAGCCAGTACTCTTATTTGCGGTTCTATGACGGTGGAAGGCGCGCCGCATTTAAAACCGGAACATCTGCCGGTATTTGACTGCGCCAACAAGTGCGGTAAAACCGGAAAACGTTTTATTCTACCCATGGCGCACATTCATATGATGGCGGCAGCCCAGCCTTTTATTTCGGGCGCTATTTCCAAAACAGTCAATATTCCCAACGAATCAACGGTTGAAGACGTTAAGAATTTATATGTTGAGGGATGGAAGCTGGGGTTAAAAGCAGTCGCTCTTTATCGGGATGGCTGCAAGGCGTCTCAGCCGCTTAATACCAGTTCGAAAGATTCCAGCAGTACGGGTGAGGAAAAAGCAGCCAAAGAAGAAACCGCTTCTGTCCAACAGCCGCTGAGAAGGCGTCTCCCGCGTAAACGTTCCGGTTTCACGCAAGAAGCCCGTGTTTCGGGCCATAAAATTTATTTGAGAACCGGTGAATATGAAGATAACTCATTGGGCGAGATTTTCATTGATATGCACAAAGAAGGCGCTGCTTTCCGCAGTTTGATGAATTGCTTTGCCATCGCGGTATCACTAGGACTGCAACACGGGGTGCCTTTAAAAGAATTTGTGGATGTGTTTACTTTTACCCGCTTTGAGCCCCAAGGACCGGTTGACCATCCTAATATTAAATATGCCACCTCTGTCATTGATTATGTTTTTCGTGTTTTGGGAATGGAATACCTGGGCAGAACAGATTTTATTCACAAGCCGATTGATGATGACATGAAACCTGCGAAGCCAAAATCAGCTGCTACAGCGGCCGCCAAGCCTGCGGCAGTCACAGCAAAGGCAATCTCTGAAGCGCCGGTGGCGGCAACGGCTGCGAAAGCCGAAACCAAGACAAGCGCCGCGTTAAGCGATCACTTGGCTTCCCTGATGGGTGATGCGCCTATTTGTAATTCATGCGGTCATGTGACGGTTCGTAACGGGGCTTGCTATAAGTGCTTGAATTGCGGTAACAGCATCGGTTGTTCCTAATCGGTTTAGTTGAAAACCAAGTTGGCAGCCTTACAATTCCTGAGGCATTTTGCCTCGGGAATTTTTTTCCTGCCTTAGCACTCGCCCGGTCGGCAAATCGCGATAGGTGTTTTGGCGCCAGCGCTTGTACTAATGAGCAGGGGGCGCTTCTGAGGGTATAAACCAGTGTGGCGGTTATCTCTGTGGAATTGAAGCCAATCTTTTGAGGCTTTGATGTTGCCATCAGTGCCTTCGAAAAAATCAAACACGTTGATTTGTGCATGTTTGTTGTTGGGGTCACTTCTGTAAAAAGAGGTAACGATCAAATTGACATCGCCATCCTTCCCAACGTCGCTGATCACAGGCGTTGCGATCGTATAATCTCTGCTGATTTCCGGATCCACAAATCCAAAATCATACGGCATACCAGGTAATGGATTGCCAAAACGATCCACAGCTGTCAGAAGACCTAAGTTACTTAAATAAACGATATCGGGATATCCGTCATTGTCGATATCACTAACCGTGACATTACGATCTTGATTGTTAACTTCACCATTTCGATCGTCAAAAACGCGCGGCCAGCCGGGAAAATCGCTGCCGTCAAATTGATTGACATAGACAACCTCTCTAAAGATGCTGATGACTTCAAGCTTACGGTCAAGATCTAAGTCCGCCAGAGCAATTCCCGAAAAATAATAGCTATCATTGTTATTTTGTCTGACGAGAGGCCATCCCGCCAGAGGCGATCCATCGGCAGCGTAGACAGCCAATGTTTCATAATTAGGGGGCGTGGAAGGGTAAACTGTTCCGACTGCTGCCACCACGTCTAATGAACCATCCCCATTGACATCGCCGACGGAAACCGTTGGCGCTAAGAAATTAGAAGTTGGAATCGCAACAGGCCAGCCCGGCACTTCAGTTCCGTCCTCGGGGTTAATGACATGTACTTCGGCCTCTTCTTGAAATCCGATAAAACCATCCGCAATGTCACCGGCTACAATTTCTAACTTGCCGTCCTGATCAATATCACCAACCGCGGCGGGAGAGCCTCCAGCAATATTCGGCATCGGAAAAAATTGATTGAATGCGGTGCCATCGCCTTTTAAAACTTGTAAACCCGTTGAGCTGCCGCCCGTCACCATCACTTCATCTTGTCCGTCTTGGTCTAAATCGGCAGCCGTGATTTGATTGTAAGAACTGGGAAAAACACCGCCGCCGATAATATGATGAAGTTCCACACCGTCAATCGGCCAAGCGTCATGCACCGCACCGTTTGCTTGAATGGCGAATAAGCGCACTTTATAATTACGAAATTGGTTGTCATAATCGTAGCGAATGGTTGCCAAGATTTCTTGGATGCCGTCGCCGTTTAAATCGGCCAAAGCCGGTATGTTGGCATGTTTGTCGTAAATATCGCCGCCCACCGCATGAACCAGTGCGGTCAAATCGACGGGAAAGCCGGGAAGCGGATTGCCCATGGTGTCAATGCCATAAAGTTTACCGTCATGTGAATTAGCAAAGATTTCTTTTATGCCATCGTGATTCACATCACCAATGACAGCCGATGAAATTGGTGTTCGGTAAGTTTCGGTTTCGGGAATAACGAATTGCATTGATTCATTTTGAGCATAAAGAGAAGGTTGCCAAGCCAGTAGAATAGTTAAACAAGCGGTGAAGAAGCTTGTAAAACCGTTCCTCAATTGGAATTTTGGTCCGTATATTTTCTTAACCATATTCATTGTATACCGCCATTTTAATTATAAAACAACTTGGCACAAATGGTGTGAGCGAACCATCGAGCAGTTCATCCCGGGGAAGATTATCTGCTTATCAATCCTTCGGTTCGCTCCCAACCTAATTTAATCATATATTAGGTAATATTGTTATTATAACCGGTGAAACATAACTTGTCAAATACATTTATAAACATTTTAATTAAAGTGCTTAATTTACATAAGTCATTGAAAATAATACATATAAGTTAAACTAAAAGAGATTAAGCTATTTCTTCTCATAATCAAGACTCTGAAATTTTGGTTGTATACACCTCAACGCATTTTAGCTGTCTGGCAGCCTCTTTTTTTTCAGAAATTGGGCAGGGAAGGAACCAAATGATATAATAACCACTTCTATGCCTACAGCAAAATCGAATCAATGGGCACTTGTGACAGGTGCCTCTTCTGGAATCGGAGAAGCGTTTGCTTATCGTTTTGCACGGGAAGGGCGGTCTGTGATTCTCGTTGCCAGAAGCAAAGAAAAATTGCACACGCTTGCTAAGGTGATCCAAGAACGTTATCACGTTCAGACGTTGGTGATCGCAAGCGACTTAAGTCAAACGGGCGCACCGCAAGACGTCTATGATTTTGTTAAATCGAATGCCATTGAGGTTGACTGCCTGATTAATAATGCCGGTTTTGGTGCTGTTACGGAAGTCATGGAAATAGATTTGAAAAGACAATTGGAGATGATCGATCTCAATGTTAAATCATTGGTAGCATTAAGCTATCTCTTCTTAAAAGAAATGAAGAAAAACCAGCGTGGTTGTATCATGAATGTGTCGTCTACGGCCAGTTTTCAGTCCATGCCTTATTTCACAACATATGCCGCCACCAAAGCATTTGTCACTTCGTTCACAGAAGGGCTTTGGTATGAATGCCGGGGAACAGGAGTGCGCATTGTTAATTTATGCCCGGGTAGAACGAAAACCAATTTTGGGGCGGCGGCAGGACAGCCAAAAAATATCAAAGATTCGCGTCCAACCCAAACAGCCGAGGAAGTGGCTGAATACGGATGGCGCGCTTTCATGTCAGCTGACTGGGCGACTGTTATCACTAATCCGGTGGATGGTTTTATGTGCTGGTTTGCGCGCTTCCTTCCGCGAAAAATATCAGTGGTTCTCATCGGTGGGATGGCACAAAGAATGGGATATCGTCAATGAGCCGAATTTTGTACTTGGGAGACGGTCCTTTAAATGGAGCAGCCTGTTATCTGTATGGTGTACTGAAGCATGCCGGGCACAAAATGACGCATGTGCCCCCCGATCGGCGGCTTTCAAGAAAAATGGCGGAGAAACCTTTTGATTTAATTATCTTAAGCGATTATGCCCATGCAAACTTGAGCCGTGCGGTTGAAAGTGCGATTGAAGCGCAAGTGACTTCCGGGACAGCCCTTTGGATGATAGGGGGATGGGCAAGTTTTACGGGTTTGTGGGGAAAGTATCATGGGACAATGATTGAAAAAATGCTGCCGGTCCGCTGCTTGACGCATGATGACCGTATGAATCTAGGAAGCGGTGCCCGATTGCTCCAGGCCAAACGGCATCCGCTTTTGAAAGGTCTTGCGCTTTCACCGGCTCCCTTTGTGGCCGGTTATAACCGAGTCATCCCCAAACCAAAAAGCCAGGTGATCCTAAAATTAAGGGAAAATGCATCCGGGAAGCGAAACCCGCTTTTAGTTTTGGGGCATTTTGGAAAAGGTAAAACAGCCGCCTGGACATCGGATGTGGCGCCGCATTGGTGCGGCGGTTTGGTTGACTGGGGCTGCCGGCGAGTCAAAATTAAAATAGGGCCGGGAATCAAAATTGAAGTTGGCAATGATTACGTTAAATTCATATCGCAGCTGACACGATGGCTGGTAAACTGCTGAATTCGGAAAAACAGTAACAGGAGATTTGTCATGGCAAAAATCGGCGTTGTTTTAAGCGGATGCGGTTTTTTAGACGGATCTGAAATTCACGAATCTGTCTTTACCTTACTTCATATTGCCGAGTTAGGCCATGAAGCCGTTTGCATGGCGCCCAACATTGATCAGACGCAAGTGATTAATTATCTTACCAAAGAGGAAATGAAAGAAAAGCGGAATGTCTTAACAGAAGCAGCCAGGATTACGCGCGGCAAGATCAAGGATATCAAAACTGTCCGGGCGGATGATCTTGACGCTTTAATTTTCCCGGGTGGTTTTGGTGCCGCTAAAAATTTATCCACTTTTGCGGCAAAAGGAGCAGGGTGTGAAGTGAATCCCGATGTCAGTGCTTTAGCAAAAGCAATTCATGCTCAAGGAAAGCCGATCGGCGTTATTTGTATTTCTCCGGCGGTTCTGGCTAAAATTTTTGAAGGCAGCCATCTTCAACTTACCATTGGCAATGAAGCCAGCGTCGCTAAACAAATTGAACTTTTGGGTCAGCAGCATGTGGTTTGCGATGTGACGGACGTTTGCCTTGATTCAAAACATAAGATTGTTTCGACTCCAGCTTACATGTATGACAAACCCATCCATCAAGTGGCTGCCGGTGTTGCCAAACTTGTTAAATCGGTTGCGGAGTTCATTGAAAAATCTAAGCAAACCATGCCGGTTAAACCATGAACACTGAGCTCCGCCGTTCACACCGCGTTGTTATTATTTTTGCTATTTGCCTGGCCATTCTGATTATTTTAACGATGGCGGCTTCTAGAATTGTTTTGCCGAAGGCGCTTTCGAATCAGCTGAGCCAAATGCTGGAAGTGCCTGTCCGCATTGATCAAGCGGGTATTAATCCGCTGAAAGCCTCGTTTTGGATGAGAGGACTTGAAGTCGAAAACTTACCGGGCGCCGGCGAACGTCTCTTCCTTTCTTTGGAAAAGATAGATGTTAATCTGAGTTTTACCAGCCTGCTTGCGAGGCAGTTAATTTTCCAAAATATTACTTTTGAGAAACCCGTTCTTTATTTGGAATACGGGCAAGACGATACATTCAATACAACTTATCTAAGAAAAAATATTCAAAAACATTTTCGTCCGAAAATCAGGTTAGGTGCCCAGTATTTCTTTACGGGATATGAAATCCACAAATTTCAAATTAAGCACGGTGTTCTCCGCTTTGTGCGATGGACACCGCTCAAGACAAGACGCAAATTTACGCTTCATAAACTCGATTTTTCATTTTCTAATTTTGCATATCCGCCTCACCGTGTTGATCCGGTTCCCACCTCTTTTTACTTTGGCGCCAAAATCGAAGGTATTCAGGAAAGCAATGTCCGTGTTCTGGGGCGGGGGAATTTCTTGAGTGAGGTGCCTGATTTTAACATTCGAAGTGATTTTAAAAACATTATGCTGAGAGAGCTGAATTCCTTCACATCCCATTTTCCTTTTCTGGCAACGGATGGGTTTGCCGATATTACATCGGTGATGACGCCGAATCCTGAAGACCCCGGTCAATTTGTGTTAGAGAATGACGTGACTTTACGCAACGTGGTTCTCATCGAAAAACCGAGTCAATCCAAAATCAAGACGTTTGCTAACATGCCTAAACAAGATGTGATTAAACTTTTTGAGCGATTAGACGGAAGACCTTTTCGGTTTCGTTTTAGCATGAAGGATAGTTTTGACAATCCTAACTTTACTTTCATGCCGACTTTCCGCAGCGATCTTTCCCATGCGATGGAAAATGAATTGCAAGCGACATTTGAAAGACTCAAACAAAAATCAAATCCAACCGGGCCTTTATCCCTCAAAGAGACCATCCAGCGTCTCACCGGCTTTCAATTCAACGAGCAATAAAATGACGACCTCAGGCAAAGCAGGCTTTGTGGCAATTGTTGGTGTCCCTAATGTCGGTAAATCTACTTGGCTCAATGCGGCGGTCGGCCAAAAAATAGCCGGGGTCTCGCCCAAGCCGCAAACCACCCGTCAGGTCATACGGGGCATTTTGACGGACGAACGCGGGCAAATTGTCTTTTTAGATACACCGGGCATTCATCAGCCTAAGGATAAATTGAGCCACCGCATGGCGCTCCATGCACAAAGTTCACTAGAAGATGCGGATGTGGTTTTGTGGCTGGTTGAACCTGCTTTGCCGAACCAAAAAAACAAACAAGCTCTGGAACAAATCAAGAATGCAAATAAACCTACGATTTTGCTGGTGAATAAAGTGGATCTCATTAACAAAGTCGAGCTGCTTCCCATCTTGGAAACATATCAATCTCTCTTTCAATTTCGCGACATCTTTCCGGTCTCGGCTTTGCAGGGGATCAATCAAAAGGAAGTCATTGAATTGCTGTTTGAATTACTGCCGCAAAGCCCGCCTTATTTTCCGGAAGAGCAAATTTCGGATCAAACCGAGCGCTTCGTGATCGCCGAAATGATCCGCGAGAAAGTGTTCCGATCCACCAAGCAAGAAATACCTTACGCTTCTGCCGTTACCATCGATGAATTCAAAGATCGGTCGGATCAGCTGGTTTACATTCACGCAACGGTCATTGTCGAAAAAGACTCCCAAAAGAAAATTATTATCGGAGCCGGGGGTGAGATGATCAAGCGCATCGGGTCGGAAGCGAGGAAAGAAATTGAGCCTTTTCTAGACCGGCGGGTTTTCTTAGAGTTGAAGGTCAAAGTGTATGAAAAATGGAAAGACGATGAAAAATTCCTGGATCAGCTTGAACATGAGGGCGGCATTGAATGAGAGCCCCGACTGACATTAAAGCCATTTTTTTTGACCTCGGAGAAGTGTTGATCAAATTTGATGCACACCGAGCCTGCCGCAGATTAGCCGAGCGGCTGAATTGCAATGAAAACCTTATCTGGCAGGAAGCCTTTGTCTCAGGATTGGAACGCCATTACACAACCGGGCGCATCAGTTCGGAGGATTTCTTTCATCAAATGCAGCAGCGTTTGAAGGGACAAATTTCGTTCCATGAATTCGCGGATATTTGGAATGATATTTTCTGGGAAAATGAGGGCATGAAAGAACTCGTTGAGTCTCTTAAAAAAGAATACTCGCTTTTCTTAATTTCCAATACCAATGCACTTCATTTTGATTACTTAAAGTCAGGGTATCCGGTTCTCAAACACTTTCAGCGTTGTTTTCCTTCTCATGAAGTCGGACACCGCAAACCAGAGCCGGAAATCTACCGAATCGCCTTACGAGAAACTAAAGCTATTCCGGCACAGTCCGTTTTTATAGATGACATCCCTGATTTTGTAGAAGGCGCCAGACGGGAAGGGATGCATGGGATCCGGTATGTGAGTCGCGATCAGCTTGTCTCGGACCTTCAAGCGCTCGGCTGCCGCTGGTAACGGGCAAGCTGCCGCTATGAAATTTGGCCCCGAAAACATTGGTATTCAGTTCTCACTTACATTAGAATATTGCATACTGAAAGACTGGCCGCATGATAAAAAATAAAAACATCAGTCTGCTGCTTCTTCTATTTTTTATTTTATCATTTCTTACGTTCCCACCTCACGCCATGGCTGATGATGCACGGTTAGTTAACGGCCTGCTGAAAGTGCTAACAGCCCCTTTTTACATCCCGATTGATATTGGCAAAGGGCTTTTTCAGTTACCATTCGGGCCGATCGGCGGCGCTTTGACGGGTGTTTATAAAACAACGGCGAGTTTGATCGGCGGCGTGGTGGATATGGCGGTCGGTGGAGCACCTTACGCGAAATACGGCCTCTTTTTTATCTAATGGTTAAAACGGCTATGCAAAACAACCCGAGAGAAAAAGGACATGCCGTAAGATGTCTGTTGACAGTTGCAATGTGTCTTGTGTTATGCTATCTCTTAACAGGATGTATTCGCTTATGGGGCGGCGCGGCTTATGTTAGCCGGAAACCGGGTGAATACGCCGAACGAACTTACGGGTTTGACACGCAAGCGTTAATGCAAAAGGATCAAACCCCTAGCGTGACAAACGCATCGTCATGACTCAGCCAAACACAAAAGAACTTACCCAGAAAAAATGCTTGCCTTGCGAAGGCGGTGTTCCTAAACTAACCAAAGCACAAGCCGAACAATACTTATCAAGCGTTCCCGGTTGGCAGCTGAATCGGGACGGGACCAGCATGAATGCTCAATATGTCATGAAAGATTTTCAAGCGGCACTCAATTTTATTAATGCCATTGGAAAGATAGCCGAAGACGAAGGTCATCACCCCGATCTCCACTTAACGGGATACCGAAGATTATCCATCGATCTTAACACCCACGCCATCGGCGGATTGTCGGAAAATGATTTTATCTTAGCGGCAAAAATTAATCAGCTTCCAAGAGAGCTAAAAAAGTGAGCATAGGATACAAAAACACAAAGATACAAAGTCACAACGAAACCCATCATCTTGTGACCTTGTGTCGTTGTGTCTTTGTGACCTGACCGCTATGGGACGACGAAATAAATTTAAAATTCTGGATGCCACCGTCAAACTCATGGGCGAGCAAGGTTTTAGCCGTGTGAGTGTGGATGATATTCTCAAAGAAAGCCAAGTTCAAAAGAGCAATTTCTATTACCATTTTAAGAGCAAAGAAGACATTGCCATTGCTGCTTTGAGCGAAATGTTGGCCAAGGTTGACGATGAAATTTGGCAGGGCATTTTACAAGACAAGGCGCTTTCGCCCAAGGATCGGTTAGAAAAACTGGTGGCGCATTTAATCGAAACCTTCGAAAGAAATCAGGGTAAAATGGGCGATCCGTTTGGCAATTTGGTTGCCGAGATGGGTGACCATAACCAACGGTTTCAAGAGAAGCTCAATGATTATTTTATTCGGTACTCTTCTTATTTGGAAAGCGTGATTGAAGAGGGAATCGAAGAAGATGAATTCCGCCGTTCGTTGATCCCGCGCGAAGCGGCAGAAGCCATTTTGTGTCAAATCCAAGGTGCCTACCTTTTAGCCCGCGCTTACCAAGACCCCGGCACCCTTCGCCGCAACATTGAATTCCTCATCAATATTATCTGCGCTGACTAATCCATGGCCGGTTCAGGACGGCGCTGGGTGGTGTAAATGAACGTTCCGCTGACAACAATCAACAAAACGCCGAATAACATACGCCCCGTGATGGGATCGCCCCAAATCAAATACCCGTAAGCAAAGGAGAGAACCGGCGTGAGGTAGGAGAAAGGGCTCACGACAGAAGCCGGCGCTTCACGGACAGCTTGCGTCACAAACAACTGACCAAAAAAAGAGCAAACAACAACACCGGCCACGGGTACCCATTCAGCGCCGATCGGCATATGAAATCCTAACCGCAAAAACGGCAGTGAGCCAACAGAAGCAATGACGGTAAAATAAAAAATGATGGTGAGTGAGGATTCCTGAGGGTGCGACAAACGAATGGTCGAATAAGCCACCGCGGCCCAGAATCCGGAAAACAAACCAATTAAGATGGGAAATGGTTTGATCGCAAATTGAGTTCCGACCAAGAAATAAAGACCCGCAAAACAGATCACGGTTAGAAGCCATAAGATACGGGAAATATTTTCTTTCAAATATATATATGCAATCATGGCGACGAAAATGGGCGAAGTGAAATTTAAAATCACGGCCGAACCCAAATTAATTTGTGAGATGGCGTAAAAATGCATGGACAAAGCCAGAAAGCCGCACAAACCCCTGAAAGCCAAAAGCCGGGGGTGTTTTCCGATGAAAGAAACGCGGCGTTTCCACATAAGCGCTGCGATTAAAAGACCGCCCAAGAAACTGCGAAAGAAAACGATTTCAAAAGGCGGCATGGTTTGCGTCGCCATTTTGACAAAAGCGGTCATCGTGCCAAAGCAAAAAGCAGCCGCAATCATGAAAAGAATACCGCGTTTAATGGAATGATATTTAGTCATTTTGATTTCCAATCAGTTGCATGCAACCCATGCGTCATATAGAATAAACACATAAACTTTTATTATATCCTAAACCGGCCTCAAGCGGCATGATTACTAAAACCGAACCCAAAATCATCGAAAATTACCTGCAGGATGCTTCGTTACTGAAAGGCAAGGCCAGCGGTTTGATTTTACCTGAAAGCACACGGGACATCAGCGGGATTTTAGAACAAGCAAGTCGAAAACGAGAGCCTATGACGGTTTCCGGAAACCGGACAGGTTTAACGGGTGCGGCGGTTCCTGAGGGCGGTCAGATACTCGCGACGGATCAATTAAATCGGATTCAAACCATTGAAGCCGGTTTTGCGGTCATCGAGCCGGGGGTTACCTTGGAAGAGCTTCAACGCGAAACGGCGAAGCGGCACTTGATGTATCCGCCTGATCCGGGTGAGCGGAAGGCATTCTTAGGCGGCAACGCGGCTACCAATGCTTCAGGGCCGCGCGCTTTTAAATATGGCGCCACGCGCCAATGGATTAGAAGGCTGGAAGTCGTTTTGCCGACAGGGGAAGCAATTTCCGTCCGGCGCGGCCAATGGAAAGCTGATCGACTCGGTCAAATTCAATTTCTGACAAAATCCGGAAAAGAAAAAAAGATATCACTGCCTCGAAAATACACTCTCAATCAAAAACTGACTAAAAATTCAGCGGGTTATTTTATTTACCCCGAAATGGATTTGATCGATTTGTTTATCGGAGCCGAAGGCACCTTAGGGGTGGTAACCGAAATTGAAGTTGGCTTAATTCCAGCCCCACCGCATGTGCTGGCGTTGGTGATATTTTTTAGGGATGAAAAAGACGCCTGGATGTTTGTTCGGGAAATCAAAACCATTTCGTTGGCGAACCGTTTTGCAAAACAGGCCGGTCAATTGGAAGCGCGCGCCATTGAATATTTTGATTGCAGATCTCTCCAGCTCATCCGGCCCGATTACCCGCATATTCCCAAGCATGCACAAGCTGCCATCCTGATCGAACAAGAATATATGGATGAATCCGATGAAAGAACGCTGATGAATCTTTGGTACGAGATAGGCCGCCGTTTTAATTCGCTCGCTTCGGAAACCTGGGTAGCAAATTCCGAAGAACTAAGAGAAGAGTTTCGTGAATTCCGCCATGCGCTTCCCGCTAAAGTGAATGCCTGGCTCCGCACCCATAACCAAATCAAAATTAGCACCGATATGGCAGTGCCATCGCATACCTTGTTTACGCTGCTTGATTTTCAGCAGCATGCGCTGGCAAAAGAAGGATTGTCTTATGTGACATTCGGCCATATCGGCGACAGCCATCTTCATCTCAATATCATGCCCAAAAACGATGAGGAACGTAAACGCGCCAAAGCGCTTTATTGGGATTTAATGCGCTTGGTGAACCGGCTGGGCGGTACCATTTCAGCTGAACACGGCATCGGCAAGTTGAAACGGGAATATTTTGCCGAAATGGTAGGCCGTGAGGCGCTTCAGGAGATGGCTGCTTTAAAGAAAGCGCTTGATCCCTCATGTATTTTAAACCGAGGGAACATCGTTGCCGAAGATTTTTTGGTCTGATAGAATAGGTCATTATGCTCATCGGACTGACGGGTAAAAACGGATCGGGGAAGGGAGAAGTGGCTAAATTTCTCTCGGCCAGAGGTTTTGAATACAAATCTCTCTCCGATGTGGTGCGCCAAGAACTTAAACGCCGAAAAAAACCGATTACCCGCAAAAACCTGATTCAGGCCGGCAACCAATTGCGCCAGAACCATGGCGCCGGTGTTTTAGCAAGCCGCCTATTGGACGATCTCGATATCGACCGTCATTATGTCATTGATTCCATCCGTCATCCTGAAGAGGTGAGAGCATTAAAATCGCGCAAAGGGTTTGTGCTTTTTGAAGTCACGGCGCCGGCTAAAATTCGTTTCGAACGGATTAAGTCGCGTGCGCGCGAAAATGACCCCAAAACTTTACAAGCGTTTCAGCAGTTGGAACGGGTAGAAGGTAAAAGCAAAATTGGCAGTGATCAGCAGCTCAATCAAACGCTTCACATGGCAGATTTTACGGTTTCGAATGCCGGGACGCTGGATGAGCTTCACGATGCGATTGCAAAACTGGTCATGAAAGCCGCAAAAAAAAAAGAGAGGCCCGGCTGGGACGATTATTTTATGGGTATTGCCCGGGTCGTCGCGCTTCGGTCAAACTGCGTTAAAAGAAAAGTAGCGGCTGTCATTGTGAAAGACAGGCGCATTATTTCAACAGGCTATAATGGCACGCCCCGCGGCGTTAAAAATTGCAATGAAGGCGGATGTCCCCGCTGTAATTCTTTTTCAACCTCAGGTACTAAGTTAGAAGAGTGTCTCTGCTCGCACGGAGAAGAGAACGCGATTGTGCAGGCCGCCTATCATGGCGTCAATATCAGCGGCTCGACCCTCTACACCACTTTTTCGCCGTGCCTGATGTGTACCAAAATGATCATCAACAGCGGTATCGGCGAAGTCGTTTATAATGTGCAATATCCGCTGGGCGGTACGGCCCTCCATTTGTTAAAAGAGGCCGGTATTAAAATTCGAAAATTAAAAGTTTAGCGTTTAGCGTACAGGGTTTAGCGGATAGATGGCTCGGGTCTCGAAGCGAGAGCATTCTGTTGTTGTCATTGATCATTATTCCGGTTCGCATTATTACTTTTCCGCTATGCGCTAAACGCTATTGATCATGCGTAAACTGACTCACCCGGAAATCCTGACTTTAAGATCACAAAACGCGTTTTTACCGCGCACACCGGTTTCCATTTGTCTCAACGATGTCCGCAGTCTTTACAATGTTGGGTCTGTTTTTCGCACAGCAGACGGCATGCGTGCCGAGAAGCTTTATCTTTGCGGTATTTCAGGGAAGCCGCCCGAGCGCGCCATTACCAAAACAGCTTTAGGAGCCGAGACGTCCGTCCCATGGGAATATCGTCGGCAAGCAGTGCCCTTATTAAAAGAGCTGAAGGCCAAGGGATATCAAATTGTGGTGATGGAGCATACGACTCAAAGTGTGTCTTATGCTGATTTTAAACCTATTTTTCCTGTTTGCTTGGTCGCAGGCAATGAAGTCTCCGGTGTGGATACCGCCATCATTGATTTAGCAGACGTTCTGATTGATATTCCCATGCTGGGTGAGAAGAACTCACTGAATGTCGGTGTGGCAATGGGGATTGCGGCGTACCATTTTTTGCATCATTCTAAGTGTGGTGTCAAAACCAGGGGGGTCTGACCCCGGGGCGATTTGTTATAACTTGAGCATCCGCTCAACTTCTGCCTGAAGCGTTTCAAACTTGACCGGTTTTGAAATGATGGTGTAATCTTCACGGTCAATTCCCTTAAATTGATCCGGTGCGCCGGCCGCAAGCGCAGTTAAAAAGAGGATGCGCGTTTGCGCAATGGCGGGGTCCTTGCGTAGGTTTTCGTATAAAACGGTACCGTCTAAATCCGGAAGCGCAATGTCTAAGATGACGAGATCAGGCCGTTCTTTCAGAATTAAATCATACCCTTCCTGTCCGCGGGTGGCAGTCATGGTTTGATAGCCTACTTCCGCAAGATAGGAAGCAATGCCTTCACAAATATCCGGCTCATCATCAACGATTAAAATCTTCTTCATAGATTCCTGGCTAATCAAATAATCGGCTTTTCATAGATAAAAGTAAAGCATAAATCAGTTGAAGCGTCATAAGCTCCGTGTCATAATAAACACGTTAATTTTACACTTATCTTTATGGAAACAAAACTGCTTTTATCTGATATTTATTCGCCCGTTGAGAAGCATTTTCCCCTGGTTGAGAACAAAATCAGAGAGATTCTTGATAATGCCAACGAGCTTTCGAGCGAAGTCATCCGCTATTTTTTCCAAGCGAAAGGGAAGTTCTTAAGGCCCGCCCTTTGCCTTTTCGGTGCTGGTTTTTCTAATCATCTTCCGCCGTCCGTCATCACCAATGCCGCTGCGCTTGAAATTTTTCACTCAGCCACTTTGATTCATGACGACATCATTGATTCGGCCTACTTACGGCGAAATATTCCCACCATTCATTCGGTTTGGGGACCGCAAGTGGCTGTCCTCGTAGGCGATTTTCTCCACGACAAAGCCATTGAAGCTATTTTTAAACTCAAAAATGATCGTGCCATCGCTTCATTTTTAAAAACAGCGGGCGTTGTTTGTGACGGGGAAATACTGGAATTAAGCCAAAAGAGTAATTTTGCATTACGGGAAGATGAATACATTACCATTATCGAACGCAAAACAGCGGTGCTTTTGGGGTGCTGTTTGGAAACGAGCGCGATCCTGGCGGGTTTGGCGGATGCCGAAGTGGCAGCTCTTAAAAATTACGGTATTTATTTTGGCATTGCATTTCAAATGATTGATGACTGTTTGGATTATGCCGGCCTTCAAAATGAATTTGGAAAGACGCTCGGATCCGACCTGGCGGAAGGTGTTTTGACGCTGCCGCTGATTCATCTCTTGGCGCATGCGGATGAAACGACTCAAAACGAAGTCAAACAAATTGTTCAATCGGGCGTCCGGGGCGGTGAGAATTTAGCCAAGTTGGTTGAATATCTGAAAGAATTTGGTTCATTGGAAGCGGCCATGCGAAAGGCGAGAGAGTATACGGATCGCGCTCGTTTAGAACTTTCTGTTTTAAAAGATCATCCCGCAAAAAAGAGCTTGAACCTGCTCTTAAATTATATTCTAGAACGTAATCGATAAAATGGCGCTTGTCTAACGGTACTAGCCATGCAACAACAAAACCGAAAACAATTTCTGATTCAGGTTTCCTTCATTGAAGCAGCTTTGGCCGGCATCTTGGCTGCTTTCAGAAAATTTGATCTTATTTTAGGCGCTTCTTTGGGTCTCGTCATGGCTGCTTACAATTTTTATTCGCTGCTTTCTCATCTCAATCGTGAAGACAAAACCTCATCAACGCCTCAAAAAGATTCCATGCGTAAGATGACGGCGCGCTTTATCTTGCGCTACGTCATTTTAGCCATTGTTTTTGTGGGCTTAATCCAATTGGGTACCTGGCATTTATTTGGTTTCATGATTGGTTTTGGCACGGTTTACGGTGTTCTTTTTTTAGATTACCTGAGGCGCGTTAAAAAAGCCCGCCAGGCGCTTAAAATATCATGATGACTGCCCAAACAGGCACTTTGTTCATTGTGGCCACACCCATTGGCAACTTGAAAGATATGACCGATCGGGCGCAGGACATTCTGAAAGGTGCCGATTTAATCGCGTGCGAGGATTCCCGTCATACCGGCATGCTTTTGAAGCACTTTGATATCCGTACCAAAATGATCAGTTTTCATGATCATAGCCATGCCGGCAAAACAGACCGTATTTTAAGCGAATTATTGGCGGGCAAGCACGTGGCTTTGGTCAGCGATGCCGGAACACCGCTCATTTCAGACCCGGGTTTTCCGTTGGTGCGTGATGCCATTCAACGGGGGATACGCGTTGAGGGTATCCCGGGGCCCTGTGCGGCCATTAATGCCTTGGTGCTTAGCGGATTTGCTTGCGAACCGTTTTCTTTTTTTGGTTTTTTACCGCCGAAAGATAAAAAACGCCGTGATTGGTTGAATGAATTGGTTGATGAGAAAAGGACGCTTGTTTTTTATGAGTCACCTTACCGATTGCTAAAAACGCTTCAGGATATCGCAGATATCTTTGGCGATAGGCGCATGATTGTGGCGCGCGAAATGACAAAAAAATTTGAGGAAGTTATCAGGGGAAGTGCCAAATCAGCCCTGAACCATTTTGAAGGAAAAAAAATCTTGGGAGAAATTGTGATTGTGATCGAGGGTGTTTTAAGAAAGGTGCGGCATGAGTGATGCCCGATTGGCGGTTTTTGTTTCCGGCTCCGGTACTAACATGGAGAACATTGCGCGTGTCATTGAATCGGGTAAATTGAAAGGCTGCCGTATCCAGCTGGTCTTATCGGATCAGCGTGATGCTTATGCCCTGAAGCGGGCAGAGCAGCTCAAGTTAAAAACCATGGTGATTGAACGCGGTGAATTTCAAAACAAACTTGAATTTGAAGCTGCTATCACACAAGTGCTGCAGAGAGAAAAAATTCACTTTATCGTCCTCGCCGGTTTTATGCGCGTTTTAAGCCCCGAGTTTGTCAAAACTTTCCGGGGCCGGATTTTGAACATCCATCCGTCGTTGTTGCCGCGTTTTAAAGGAGCCAAGGCCATTCAAGATGCTTACGAATCCCGTGAAAGCAAAACCGGTGTGACGGTTCATTTTGTGGACGAAGGGGTTGATACAGGGCCCATTATTTTACAAAGAGAAGTCAATATCTTGCCGGATGAAACGCTGAGTTCATTGGAAGCGCGCATTCATGCCGTTGAATATGAACTTTATCCCGAAGCCATTCAATGTTTGGTGGACGGCAGGCTTGAACTCAAAGGCAAACGTGTCCGAATCCGTTCATTAGATTGACAAAGAGGGTAATATAGTTGAGCGAGCGAAGCGAGTCGAAGGATTACCTTAAGAAACCCTTCGACGCGCTCACTTCGTTCGCTTGCTCAGGGTGAGAGGCCGGGGAAACTCCCCGACCTCTCATATAGTTGGGGTCTGAGTCCAGGCGTAAAGGCGTCATTCATTTTGAGCAGAAAGGGAAGAAGCAATGAGCACAAAAATTAAAAAATTACATGCAAGAGAAATTCTAGATTCCAGGGGTAATCCAACGATCGAAGTTGATTGTCTTTTAGAAGACGGCACTTTAGGCCGCGCGGCAGTACCAAGCGGCGCTTCAACCGGCGAGCATGAAGCTGTAGAACTCCGAGACGGCGATAAAAAGCGTTATGCGGGCAAGGGCGTTTTAAAGGCAGTCCAGCATGTGAATGAAACCATTCAAGATGCTCTTTTAGATAAAGATGCCGGTCAACAGCGTGCGATTGACGAATCGCTCATTCAATTGGATGGGACACCCAACAAAGCCCATTTAGGCGCTAATGCTACTTTAGGTGTTTCGCTTGCATGTGCCCGCGCCACGGCGAATGCCAAGAAGCTTTCGCTTTTTCGTTATTTAGGCGGCGACGAAGCCAAATTATTGCCGGTACCCATGATGAACATCATCAATGGCGGCAAACATGCAGATAACACCGTTGATTTGCAAGAGTTTATGATCATGCCTTTTGGCGCCCGCACATTTGCAGATGCGCTCCGAATGGGAGCAGAGGTATTTCACCAGCTGAAAAAGATTTTGCACGGCCGGAAACTCTCGACATCAGTCGGCGATGAAGGCGGTTTTGCGCCGAATTTGAAGTCAAACGAAGAAGCCATTCAGGTGATTATGGAAGCCATTGCTTCTGCCGGTTTTAAAGCGGGCAGCGACATTAAAATAGCTCTTGATCCGGCTTCCAGTGAGTTTTTCAAAAATGGCAAATACCATCTACTGGCCGAAGCAAAACCCGAGAAATCAGCCGGTGACATGGTTGATTTTTATGAAGATTGGACAAATCGTTACCCCATTTTTTCCATTGAGGACGGCCTTTCGGAAAATGATTGGGACGGTTGGAAACAACTCACAGACCGGTTGGGAAGCCGTATCCAGCTGGTAGGGGATGATTTGTTTGTGACCAACGTTAAAAGGCTTCAAACGGGCATTGACAAAAAAATCGCCAATTCGATTTTGATTAAAGTTAATCAGATCGGCACACTCACCGAAACGATCGACGCTGTCCGTTTGGCCCAAAAAAACGGCTACACGGCTGTCATCAGCCATCGTTCGGGAGAAACCGAAGACACCACCATTGCCGATTTGGCTGTGGCGCTTGGCACGGGGCAAATTAAAACCGGTTCTACTTCCCGAACCGATCGTTTAGCCAAGTATAACCAGTTGCTCAGAATCGAAGAAGAGCTTGGTAAAAAAGCTGTTTATGCGGGCACGTTGGACATCCGTCCTAAAGTAGCGGTCGCTAAGTAAGTAATAGGAAGCAGGAATCAGGGAACAGGGGTTAGGGTTGGAAAGATTTTAAGCCTGATTCCTGACCCTTGGTCCCTGAGAACTGATCTCATGCGTATCTCAAAACCTGTCTGGGTTCTACTCGTTGTTTTAGCGCTCCTCTTCCTTTATCTGCCTAGTCTTTCGCATTATTTTAAACTGCGCCATCAGGAAGAAAAACTAAACCGTGAAATTAAAGAAATGACCGAACGCATCACATCTCTTAAAGAAGAAGAGCACTTGATTCGTCATGATTTGGCTCACTTAGAAAAAGTGGTGCGTCAAGAGCTGGGGCTGGTTCAGCCTGGGGAAGTGGTCTATAAATTAGTTCCCGAAGATCAATTGACTGCTCCGGCACCTGGGAATCAAACTGAATCGATTCAGAATCAGGCTGACCAAGAAGCGGCCAAAGTAATTCAATTAAAAAAGTGAGAGGTTCGCCGGAAAAGAAACGGCCGCTCGATATTTTCGAGCGGCCGTTCTTATTTTAAGACTTTTCACTCATTAACCAATGGCCTTGTGACCGCGTTCGCCTGTTCGAATGCGGATACATTGAGCAAGGTCCGTCACAAAGATCTTTCCGTCACCAATCTTACCCGATTTAGCCGACTCGATGATGGCTTCCAATGCTTTATCAACATAATTATCGTTGACAGCAATGTCGAGCCGAACTTTCTTGAGCAGGTTAATGCGATGTTTCACACCACGGTACGTTTCAAGATAACCTTGCTGCTGCCCGCACCCCAGCGCGTTGGTCACGCTCATCTTGGTCACATCAGCCGCCTGCAAGGCATCCTTGACGGCCGTTAACTTGTGCGGTTGTATAAATGCTGTTATTAATTTCATTGCCATAACTCCTTTCAGAATTTAGTCTGTGACAAAGATTTCAAAGCCGGCATAAGCTTCCATGCCATGTTCGCCGATGTCCAAACCTTTGATTTGTTCTTCATCATCTGCGCGAAGGCCTGTCAACATTTTAGCAGCGCCAAAGACGACAGCAGAACCTGCCACTGTCCACGCAAATACAGCGATCACACCAATTAATTCAACCATCAAGAGGTGAAGACCGCCTCCGAAAAATAACCCGTTTCCATGCGAAAGACCGGAAGCGGTTCCATAGACTTCTTGAGCAAATAAACCAACCGCTAAAGTTCCCCAGGCACCACAAACGGCGTGAACCGAAATGGCACCGACGGGATCATCAATCTTTAAAGTATGTTCAAAGAAATTGACGCTCATGACAACGATTACACCCGCAATAGCACCGATCAAAACAGCGCTCAAGGGAGAAACGGAAGCGCAAGGAGCCGTAATCGCTACCAAACCGGCAAGCGCACCGTTTAAAGTCATACTGGTATCTGGTTTGCCAAACATCATCCACACGGTCAACATGGCTGTGATGGCACCGGCTGCCGCAGCTAAATTGGTTGTGACCGCAATGGTGGCAATGCTGAGGTTAGTTCCTGCCGTTGTGCTGCCGGGGTTGAATCCAAACCAACCGAACCAAAGGATAAAAACACCCAATGCTGCCAAAGGCAGATTGTGTCCGGGAATTGAATTAGAACTGCCGTCCGGATTGTACTTACCGATACGAGGTCCGACCATGATCGCACCGACCATGGCAGCCCAGCCGCCTACGGAATGCACTACCGTTGAACCGGCAAAATCCACCATGCCCATCTTAGACAGCCAGCCGCCGCCCCAAATCCAGTGACCTACAATGGGATAAATGATCAAACTGATGAAGAAAGTGTAGAAAAGATAAGCGCTGAACTTTGTTCTTTCCGCCATCGCGCCTGATACAATGGTTGCTGCTGTTGCCGCAAAGACAACTTGAAACATCCAATAAGCAAACTGCCACAAACCGTCACCCGTGGTCGGGTCAGCTGCAGACAGGAAAAAACCATTGGTACCAAAAAGCCCCATGGCATCGGCGCCAAACATAATACCAAAACCGACTGCCCAGTAGGCGATGGAACCGACACAAAAATCCATTAAATTTTTCATCAAAATATTACAGGAATTTTTAGCCCGCGTCAGACCAGTTTCTACCATTGCAAAACCGGCTTGCATAAAAAATACTAAGAATGCCGCTACCAGTGTCCAGACAGTGTTAATTGCCGTGGCGTTGCTTTCGGCGGTGGCATCATCTGCATACGCTAGGATAGGCAATAATAATAACGGCATCGCCCACAATAAGGGTTTTGCCGCTTTTTTTAATTGATTCCACATGAGACGCATTTTAACCCTCCGTTATTAATTGAGATTGAACGTTATAAAAATCGTCGTTCATAATGGTGTGCTTTTGCATTATCCATGCCAAAGGCATATTTTTGGCGTGGAAAAGGTTTGGATAAGGTAAAGGAGAGGTCAAGAAATAATTTGCGTTGGCACGGACAGTACAAATTCCTACAAAATTGTATGCTTTACTTCCTTTTAAACAAACGAATTTGTCATGCATCGGATAAAAGGAAGCCCTTGCTAAGTCCAAGCAGAATGTTATAATGCCTGATCTTTATCGCGGGGTGGAGCAGCCCGGTAGCTCGTCAGGCTCATAACCTGAAGGTCGCAGGTTCAAATCCTGTCCCCGCTACCAACTTAAGCACCAAACAAAAAAAGCCTCTCATTATTTTGAGAGGCTTTTTTTGTTATTCATTAAGAGCGAAGTTGGCCCCACAAGCTTATTTTTCAAGCGACGTAGGGCTACCTAAAATGTTAAATCATCACCTTATGTTTCGAACCATCCGGTAAAGTAAATACAAAATTTTGAAGATCCAGCCTTTTAACCATCGTAAAGTTTTTTGTTTCGGTTACCAGTGTTTTAAAAGCTTCTACCAAGTCGGGTTTTAACCGATTATTCTGATCTACCAAAGCGTTACGCTGATACTTCAGGGCTTGTTTTTTTTCAATATACCAAGGCGCCCATGTAATAGCATCAAACCCCGCACTGTATGCAACCATTTGAGCGGCCCGGATCATATAGACTTGTGCTTCTTCGGAATAGGGATGAAAAGGACCGCCAAATTCAAGTGCCATAAGCCCTTTTCCTTGGATGCCGTTTACTTGCCAAAGGTGACGGATAAAATTCGCCACAAAACGCGGATCTTCCGCAAAATCAGACCGGAGATGCGTATCTAAAAAATCATAGTAGGGCGCACCGTCTATCACGACTGTTTCAAAAAGTCCGATTTCTGATTCGGATTCTCGAGGTTTTCGCTTGGCGTAAAGCTTCTTAGCGTCTGCCTGTGTTAATTGCTGATAGCCTTTTGTATCGTTTCCTACATAAATCCAACCACGTTCATTAAAACCTTCTTTTAAAGCCAGCGTGTGCCCGCCTGTGGTAGCGGGTGAGATCACGATCATGCGGGGATTAACGGCTTTGATCGTTTCGTAAGTTGCTTTCATCATGGTTAAGAGATCTTTTTTTCTTTCGGGAAGTATCTTATTTTTTTCAAATTGAGGCAGTTCATTTAAAACGGCAACGGCAATCAAACCTTCGTCTGAATAACGCTGGACAATTTGTTTCACATACGATGTCCATTCGTTGAGATCATGCGGCAGAGAATCGGGTGTTTGATATGTTTTCTCGGCAGCTGACGGATCAAAGGTTGTACTGGATTTTTGGGGATGGTTTGCACGTAACGACAAAATCACCTTCATCCCATAACGGTTTGCTTCGTCAAAATAGTGATCCAGCCAATCGGTGTTGAGTACACCGTCTTTGTAGGCTTGGTACCATTGAATGATGAGACGATGATAAGAAGTGCCTGTTGGGGCAGTGCGGGCAAAGTCTTTTCCGGCCGCATGCAAGCCTGAAGAAGGAAGGCGGCTATCACGTTCTCTCTTGCAATTGGAAAGATCGCCCGCATTGACGAGAGTGGGGCATGTATCGGCTAAAGCAAAAGGAACTATCCAAAGCAGCGAAGTGATGATGGCAATCCAATGACGCAGCTTTTGTCTGCTATTTGATCTGCATAAGTTCACATGAATCATAAGTGTATAGTAAATCCCGCGTATGAAAAAATCAAACTGAGAAAACATATGCGACGGGTAACTTGACCTTTGCGGTAGGGCAGTTTAAAATATTAACATTAGTCGGAAGGAGTAATGTAATGGCAAAAAGAATACATATGGTTGTTTTATTGGCTTGTTTAACCACGCTTGCTTGGCCGGGCGGATTCAGTTTCGCAAACGAAGTAAACACAACGGGAATAGTGGATGTCGGCAATCGTTATTGCCCCGTGAGCGGCGATAAAGTTTCGGGCAAACATTTTGTCGAATATCAGGGCAAACGTTACGGTCTTTGCTGCTCAATGTGCCGCAATAAATTTGAAGCAAATCCGGAGAAATATATTTCGCAGTTAGAAACCGGTGAAATAAACGAGCCAGATACGGACATGGCCATGGCGCACGATGAATCTGGCGAGCATCATCTTGACCATGGCGAAATGTAAGATTGCGGGAAGGAAAACAGCTTTTCAGCAACTATTTTCCACCTTATATTTAATTTAATGGTTGTTATTAAGCAGACTTTCTCGTATAGTTTGTCTGCATTATTCATGATGTGCGAGAGATTAATCGAACCGCAAGGGCGAGAATATCCGCCATGCGGTTTTTTTAGTTTTTGGCACTGAATAAAAGTTTATGAAGAAAGGAGCACCAGATTATGGCAAAAGGAACTGTTAAATGGTTTGATAACTCAAAAGGTTACGGTTTTATCGCGTCTGAAACAGGTTCAGACGTTTTTGTGCATCACACAGCAATTCAAGGCACTGGATATAAGTCTTTAGACGAAGGCCAGCAGGTTGAATTTGATATCACCAAAGGCCCCAAAGGCGAACAAGCCACCAACGTTGTCAAGTTATAAGTTTTAACTTGAAACACCAATAAACCCCGGTTTTTAAGCCGGGGTTTATTTTTTTCTCCTTCTTCACAAGTCTTTCGCTTCAATCTATTCCTGGCTATGATAACAACTCATAAGGGGTAGAAACATGGCTTACCGAAAAGTACACATTATTTCCACTGTTTATAAAATTGTTAATGATGTCAACAAGGTCTTTTCAGTAGCCGTTAAAGTAACAATAGGGTATACTTTATTATGAGGTGATTGCTGTGCCACATGTTATACCGCCTGTCAAAAAAGTCCGTTGGGTTAATGCTGTTTTCTTTGTCGTCACGACATTGATTGGTGTGTTAGGCACGCCTTTTTATATTGCCCGCTTCGGTCTTTCGACGGCTGAAATTCTTATCTTTATTTTCTTTATGTTGGCAACCGGTCTCAGCATTACGATGGGCTATCACCGCCTGTATGCCCATGCAAGTTACCGTGCCAATCCAATCATTCAGTTTCTCTATCTCTTTTTCGGTGCTGCTGCTTTTGAGCAATCGGCACTGAAATGGGCTGCTCAACACCGGATACACCACCAATATGTGGATACCGACGAAGATCCCTACAGCATTAAAAAAGGGTTTTGGTATGCGCACATCGGCTGGCTTATTTTTTGGAAGCACCACGTGGACTATTCAATCGTCAAAGATCTTCAAGCCAGTCGAATGGCGAGTCATCAACACAAGCATTACGGGCTTTGGTCTGTGACAGCCGGTATCGGTTTGCCGGTACTTTTAGGCGCTCTCACGGGACATGCGTTGGGCGCTTTTATAATTTGTGTTTGTTTACGCATTACGCTTGTTTATCATACTACTTTCTTTATTAACTCTGTTTGTCATATGTTTGGAAAAGCTACCTATGACATTTATGCCAGCGCGCGGGACCATTGGTTTGTGGCGTTCTTGACTTACGGTGAAGGTTATCATAATTTTCACCACCGTTTTCCGAGCGATTATCGAAACGGTGTCAGGTGGTATCAATGGGATCCTAGTAAGTGGTTCATTGCTCTCTTGTCGCATTTGGGATTAGTACGAGATTTGAAGCGAGTCTCACAATTTCAAGTTTTACATGCCCGCGTGGCGGCAGAAAATAAAAGAATCAGCGACCGGTTAACCAGACAATTAGCTAACCAATTGCGGTGTCAAAAAACTCTCGAAGCTTTCCATTTACAATATGAGCAACTGCGCAAGAGTTTAGTCGGGTGGGAGTTGGCCGTGAAGGAATATAGCCAATTGCTTCAAGATCGGGTGGCTCGGCAATCCCAAGAAGTAAGAGCGGCTGCTTATGCCAGGAAGGAACAAGCCAGACTGCATTTTAAGGAAATTCACAGCCGCTGGACAAGCTTGATCAAACTTTCCCCCTTAGCGCTCGAACAGCTTTTTGCCTACTAATCTTCTCAATGAGACGATTTAAATAAATCAATTCCGTTTACCTCTCGGTTTCTGCCTTGAATCGGTTTCATGCCGACAACGCTAAAGAAGAGTTCCGCGCTTGAGACTTGACGCGTTGTGCCCCGGACTTCTTTGAATTGTTCTGACAAAAGGAAGTGCGATAAATAACGCAAAATGCCGGAAAAGAGAAATAGCAGAAATAAACGAGAACCCATCACGCGCGGAAGGTGTTCAGCCAAATAGCCGCCCACCAAAGCTCCGGCAAAAACACCGATCCCGTTGATTAAATTGAAATATCCCAAACAACGCACTCGTTTTTCGGGGGCAACGGCATCAAAAATGAAATTCACGGAACAAAGATTAAACCCACTCCAAACAAACCCCGCAAAAAGTTCCACAACAATTAACCACCAAAAGTTTGCGGAGAAGAGCCACAAAAACGGTATCAAGGGAATTAGGAAACTGCTCATTTTTAAAACACGAGCGTTACCCACTTGGTCGGCATGATGTCCCCAAATGGTAAAACCGAAGAGTCCGGCCAGCACTGCAGATAAATGGATCGTCATATAACCGATATATGTCATTTTGAGATCGCGGAGCATATACACACTGAAATAAGGAGCAGCCAGGTGTGCGGCAAAGGTGACAGAGGTAACGTAAAGCACAAATTTAACGAAATTACTCTCTTTGAAACGTGATAGAAATTTGACAAACGTAAAATCGGAATCTTTATGATGCGTGAGAGGAATGTCCTCCATTTGATTCATGAGAGCCGCAGAAATAAATCGCGCAAGGGAAGCAAGTAAAAACAGGCAAAGAAAACCCAATTGAGGTAAGAATATTTTTGAGAAAAAAAGGACAAGTCCGCCGACTAACATACCGCCCACTCCTGCTAAACCCGTTATTTGGGAACGCCACCCAAAATAAGCACCTCGTTCATTCGCAGGTAAATAATCACTCGCCAAACTTCCCCAAACGGTACCGATTAAACCGCCCAAGATCCGGAAAATGGCGGTGCACGCAATTAAAATTTCAATTTGAAATATACATGGCCAAAAAGAAAGTGCGGCCATTGGTATCAAAAGGCAAGCTTGCAAGGCGCACGCACGCGGAAGAAATCGTTGCCGACTTCCTAGTAATTTAACAATTTTAACAGCCGTTAATTGGGAAACGGATCCTAAGAGCTGAGGGATTGCTACCAAAAGTCCAATTTCTAATGCAGAACCACCCAAAAACAATCCGAAAGGAATTAAATAAAAATCTGTCACGGCAATCATAAAAGCAGCGGCAATGCCTTCTTTCCATGACACAGAAAGGCTCTTGGCATATTGCTTGGCGGATGAAGATGAAAGCGGAGGTATGGTCACCACAGAATTAACTGAACAAATGCGCTGCTTTTAATCCATTGATGATAAATTGCACCGAAATAGCGGTCAGCAGCAAACCCATTAATCGCATTAAGACTCTAAGTGCAATGACGCTTAACCACGCGGATTTCACAGCAGCGAATCGTAAAATTAAGAAAGAAATAAAACAAACCGCTAAAATGTTCCCGTAGAGAATGAACTGATGCTGGATGGTGACAGCCTTGCTGCCCAATAAGATGACCGTTGTAATGGCACCCGGTCCGGCCAGCATCGGAATCGCGAGCGGCGTGATCGCAATATCATGTTTATGAACACCTTCACTTTGCTCTTCAGCCGTTTCTTTTACGGCTGTTCTTCTTGCTTGCAGCATGTCTAAAGAAACCAAGAGAAGGACAAGGCCGCCTGCAATTTCAAAAGCAGGAAGGGTAATGCCAAAAATACCAAATATTTTTTCACCGCCCAAAGCACAAAGTACTAGCACAATCAAAGTAATCAAGCAAGCCAGTCCCGCCATGCGAATGCGGTCTTTCACTTTGTCCCGAGCGGTCATGACCAAAAAGGCAGGCGTCAACCCCACGGGGTCGACAATCACGAAGATAGAAGCAAACGTCAAAATACCAAAATCAACCAAGGGATTCATTTTTCCTCCCTTCATCATTGTAGCACAAGAAAACAGATAATAATCCAGGATAAATGAAGCACTCTAAGCAATTTTTCCTTTACAGTATTCCAAAACTTGCTACATTACTTATAAGAAAGGGGCTGCATCGCGCATGTCATTGATCTATTTCCACATCTTTCTTATGTCTGTCGCCGTTGTGTTTGCAGGCGGTTTTGGTCTGTGGGAAGCCCAACTTTTTCAACGTTCTCACCAAACGCTCGATTTGGTTACCGCTGTTTCATCCGTCATTTTAGGCATTGGCATACTGATTTATCTAATCTGGTTTATTCGTAAGAAAAAACCAGCCATGCATTAAAACCTGTAGGAGTCTGTTATGCTGCGAGATACACATATCCGCGAGATCATGAACAAAAAAGTCATTACCCTTCACATTGACGAAGCTTTCAGTCATGTGGAAGAGAAAATGCGTCAGAACTGCATTCGGCATTTACCGGTTGTGGATGATGAAAATAAATTACTCGGGATTATCACGATTTGGGATTTTTACCGGGCTTACACACCCCACAAAACAGAAACAGGGGACTACTATGATCAAGAAGCCATGGACCGCATTATTCTAAAACATCACATGACGCCAGACCCGCATACCTTGAGGCCGGATGACAAGGTGGCAGAAGCGGTCCAAATTATGGCCGAAGACAAATATAGCTGCATTCCTATTGTGGACAGCGAGAACAAATTAGTGGGCATTGTGACCCAAATTGACATCTTGCGTTTTGTTTCCTCAAAATTGCTTTAACACCGTTCTATCCCTCAACGATACCAGTCATTATTTTCCGTTAGCAGTCTCCTTATTTTTTACATAGATATTACTTCTCCTTGCAGCAAAACAAACACCTCTCGTCGATACTGCATTGGTACAAATTATATTTATAGGGAGGAGGTGTCTAATGGCAGAGCAAGAAGTGTTGATTGCAGGTATTCGAAATCAGCGTGAAATCCTTGATAATCTGATTACCCGGTTAGAAGAAAAGCGTTTGCTGGATAGTTACGATTATCAATTGGGAGAAGAAACCATGAAACAGGTGAAGCGTAATCTCGGACGGCTCCGAAAATTTGCCATGGAAGCGTGGGTAAAAGATCAACTCGCCAACCAGGTAAAGTCGGCATCCGATTATTTCTTTGGTAACTAACTGCCGAAGATTTTCCCTGTTTCCAGATGAGTGTACCGGCTAAATCCAACTTGTGCCGTTAGACAATGAATAGCCAGTTTAACGACATTAGGTGAAATGCCGGTGGGTTACCCGAGAGAAGTTGCCAGTCTCATACCAATAATAATTGTCTAACGGTACTAGCGCTCATCCTGCCCCTAATAGTATAATCACCATTGCTCGTTATCATTTTCTCATCAGGCAGCATTCATATGGCTAAAGAAAAAGTACTGATTGTTGAAGACGAAAAAAATATTGTTGAATTGGTTAAATTCAACCTTGAAGAGGCCGGATTCACACCTCTCGTAGCAACGAAAGGTGATGAAGGGCTTGAGATGGCCCGTCAGAAGAAAATCGATATGATTTTATTGGATTTAATGCTTCCCGGCATCGGAGGACTTGAAATCTGCAAAATCTTAAGAAGTGACCCAAAAACGCGTCATATTCCTATTATTATGCTGACAGCCCGCGGGGCTGAGTCCGATCGCGTGATTGGACTTGAGCTAGGCGCTGATGATTACATTGCCAAACCGTTTAGCCCGCGCGAATTAATTGCCCGTATGAAGGCAGTTTTGCGAAGAATTCATCAAAAAGATGAAGGTGAGACCATTAAAATAGGCGTCTTAAGGATGGACATGGCCAAACATGTGGTCACGCTAAAAGATAAACCCGTCGAGCTTTCTTCAAAAGAATATGACTTGCTCAAAATTTTATTGGAAGTCAAAGGACGTGTTTTGTCCCGGGATGTGCTGCTTGACCGTGTGTGGGGATATGATCAATCTCTCAATATTGAGACCAGAACAGTAGACATGCACATCGGTCAGCTCAGAAAGAAACTTAAAACGGAAGCTTTTCGGATTGTGACAGTTAAAAATGTCGGATATCGTTTTGATTTTGATGGTTAAAGTTTTTCACTATTCCGGGGTGTCGCCATGAAATTCTTAAGGCAGCGATTTGGCGCACAAATTACTTTTCTTTACCTCACACTTTTTTTCTCTACTTTTCTCTTGGTGGAGCTCTATCTTTCTCACACCGTCAAACAGCAAACACTCGAACATTTAGAAACATCACTCAAGACACAGGCGCATTTGGTTGATGATCTTGTTTTGCCCGCCGTCAAAGCTCATACTCAGAAGAGTGAAATCCATACACTTCTCAAAAACCTGTCTGCAGGTATTGATCCGCGAATTACCGTCATCAATGCCGATGGCGAAGTGTTGGGAGATTCGCAGCGAACGGCAGAAGAGTTTATTGCGATGGATAATCATCGGAGCCGCGAAGAGGTAAAGGGTGCTTTAAAGGGCAATTTTACAACGAGCATGCGTTTTAGCCATACGCTGAAGCAGGAAATGCTTTACGCAGCTCAACCGCTTCGAAATGAAAAGGGTGATGTGTTAGGCGTGGTGAGATTCGCTTTGCCTTTAACGCAGGTAAATGAAGTGGTGGCAGCGATTCGCCGCCCTATTTTAGCCGGTTTTATTGCCGGAGCGATTGTGGTATTGGTGCTGGGTTTTCTCTTTAACCGGTCGATCACGAATCAAATTAGCAGCATGACAAAGATAGCCATGCGTTTTTCCAAGGGTGATTTTTCGCAAAAGATTTATATGGGCCGAGGCGATGAATTGCAGATTTTAGCGGATGTGATGAATCAGATGGCGAAAACACTTAAAAAACGAATTGAAGAGACCGAAGCTGAAAAAATTAAATTACTGACCGTATTGGAAAATATGGCAGAAGGTGTTTTGGCTGTCGATCAAGCAGGCCGTATTCTGATGGTCAATTCGCGTACGGAAAATATTTTTGGTATTAAAAAGTCAGAAGCATTGGGCCGTGCTTTGTTGGAAATTGTGAAGCACGAGAAAATAGATCAATTAGCCCGCCAAGCCATGTCGGCACAAACGACAATCAATGAGGAAATTACCCTTATTCATGGAGATCGTAAGAAAATTCTCCGGATTAATGCGGTGGGTATGGGAAAATCAGAAAGTAACGTTGCCGGTATTTTAGTATTCCGTGACGTGACTCAACTCAGAGAGTTGGAGAATATGCGCCGTGAATTTGTCGCCAATGTTTCGCATGAGTTAAAAACACCCATGACTTCCATTAAGGGTTTCGTTGAAACATTGTTAGATGGTGCAGCCAAAGACCCGGCACAAACGGAAAAGTTTCTTAAGATGATCGAAGAGGACACAAACCGGCTTTCACGGTTAATCAATGATATTCTAGCACTTTCAAAAATTGAGTCCAAAAGCGAACAAATCGCATTTGAATGCATTGATTTAAACTCAGAAATCGAACGAAGTCTCACGCTTTTCGCTAATCAGATCAATGAAAAGAAACTTCAAGTACAAAATCATTTAGAGTCCAAAGCGCTTCCGCCGGTGAAAGCCAATCGTGACCAGTTAAGGCAAGTCATTATTAATTTAATAGAAAATGCCATTAAATTTAACCAGTTAAACGGTATGCTTGAATTGGATGCGGTCGTCTTGGGAGAAGAAATGAGGGTTTCAATCAAGGACACCGGTATCGGTATTCCGGCCAATTCTGTTCAGCGTGTTTTTGAACGTTTTTACCGGGTAGATCCAGCCCGTTCGCGTGAATTAGGAGGTACCGGTCTTGGTTTATCCATTGTGAAGCATATCATAGAAGAACACGGCGGCCGCGTGGTGTGCGAGAGCGCGTTAAGCCGCGGCACCACTTTTTACTTTACCCTCCCTCTCTGGCGAACCTAATCTAATCCAGTTTTCACCCGTTAATCAGTTTTTTACTTTCGTTTATCCCGCGCCATTATTTTGCAATAGTCATCTTGAGGAAAACTCTTCAGAAAAACTTTTCATCCGCTATCTCTACCTTCAAAAAAGGGGCTTCTCGCGGTGAAAGGTTTACACAGACTTTACACCGCCATGATGAGTTCTTGACAGGTGTTTTCTATCATTGAGGCATGAAACAAACAGAAAAAAATATCACTTCATTCATACACCCTCAGGGAGGAATGTCACAAATGAGATTTCAAAAATTTATTTCCTTGCTTTGTGCCTTGACTCTCGTGTTAGGCGGTTATGCCTATGCTGATGAAAGCGGCGTGGCACAGCTCAATAGCACGATAGATAACTTGCAAAAACAAATTGGTCAGATGCGCAGCATGATGGACCAAATGAACCAACAGATTCGCGATATTGAAAAACGCGAACCGCAGGTCATTGTGTCCAAAAGCGGCGCCGCGGTTCAACCCATGACTCAGAAAGATTTTGATAAGCAGCTTGAAGCATCTATCGGACCGGCATCCCAGTGGCTCAAAGACTTAAAGTTCGGCGGAGACATGCGTTTGCGTTATGAAGGCTCACATTTTAATAGTGGTAATCCATCTGAAACCGATGATTACAACCGGTTTCGTATTCGATTGCGTTATGGATTTGAGAAAACATTTAATCCTGACATGAAAGTTGGTTTTTACATGGCTTCAGGTGGTACAACAGATCCAACCTCGACCAACACATCCTTTGATGGTAACTTTGTGAATAAATCACTTCAGTGGGATCGTGCTTATGCGACCTACACGCCGTCATGGGCTAAGGAGATAGGACCTATTAAGAAATTAGAGATCACAGGCGGTAAATTCAAAAATCCTTTTGAAAAAGGATCTTCCAAGATCATTTGGGATACCGATGTCAGACCAGAAGGTGTGTATGAAAAGGTTGACCTTGATCTTATTAAAACTGATGGTCTTGAAGTAGGTGGTTATTTAACCTATGGTCAGTTTGTATTAGATGAAGCTTCTGGTTCGTCAAAACAAGATGCCGAATTGTTTGCCTTGCAGTTTGGATTAAATCCAAAGTTCGACATCGGGTTAGAACGTCCAGTTGAATGGTTGTCTGCTTTTTCTTGGTATAACTTCAATGGTTATGCAGACAATAGCGACTTTGGCTCATTTGCGCGCGGTAACTTCAATAGAGATGGCGACTCAACGACACTTGATGCGGGTGATTTCAATATTATTGAAATCTATAATGAGTTGCTCATTAATCCTTACGCGCCTCGTTTAATGCCCAATCTTCCCGTTAAGGTTTACTACGATGTCGCAACCAACACAGCTACCGACCTTTATGATCTTGCATGGGCGCTTGGTATGAAACTGGGCAGTGCAAAGAAAAAAGGTCAATGGCAATTGGGTTATGAATATCGTTATATCGAACCTAATGCTGTTGTCGGTGCTTTCGCAGATAGTGATTTTGGATTGACCGGTCATACCGATGCGCGTGGAAGCGTGATTTCAGGAGCTTATAAACTGACGGACGATCTTTCGTTAGAGTCAACGCTCTTCCTAACAGGACACCTTTCTTCCGATGCGATCACAAGAGACGAAGAAAAGAGAATGCTGCAAGTGGACATGGTTTGGAAATTCTAACAGGAAGATTGTCATGATGATGCCAGCTCGCAACCCAGTTACAAACACCTTTAAGAGATTTGCCCTCCCTTGGCTCCTAAAGGTTTCCCGCGGGTTCGCGGGCTGGCGCGGTTTTGAACGAAAGATTTGGAATTATCAGCCAAATCTAATGAGAAAGAAAAAAGGAGAATACGAAATGAGAAAAAATAATCTCAATATGAAGCAAGCAGCGCTCACAGGTCTATTAGTTGCTGCTTTAACATGGACATTGACTAGTGCGCAAGCAGTCGATGTAGACTCTTCCCTTCAAAGCTATGCGCCGGTCAGCGGTATTTCCGGTAACTTAAATAGCATTGGCTCTGATACATTGAATAACCTCATGACTTTTTGGGCAGAGGCTTTTCAAGGCGTTTACCCAAACGTGAATATTCAAATCGAAGGCAAAGGCTCATCCACAGCACCCCCGGCCTTGATTGAAGGAACTTCCCAGCTGGGCCCAATGAGCCGCGCCATGAAGTCATCCGAGATTGACAAATTTGAAACCAAATACGGCTATAAACCAACCCCCATTCGGGTAGCCATCGATGCGTTGGCGGTTTTTACGCATAAAGATAACCCCATTCAAAATCTATCACTCGAACAAATCGATGGTATTTTCTCAAACACATTTAAACGCGGGGGCGAACCCATTGATACATGGGGCGCTGCGGGTTTAACGGGTGATTGGAAAAATAAACCCATTTCACTTTATGGCCGTAACAGCGCTTCAGGTACCTATGGTTTCTTTAAAGAGCATGCCCTCAAAAAGGGTGATTACAAAAAAAGCGTTAAAGAACAACCTGGTTCCTCAGCAGTTGTGCAGGGCGTTGCTAGTGATTTAGGCGGTATTGGTTATTCAGGTATTGGTTATGTCACTTCAGGTGTGAAAGCTCTTTCAATTGATGGGGTAGCGCCTACTTATGAAAACTGCTTAAGTGGTGAATTTCCTCTGGCACGTTTTCTATATGTCTACGTGAACAAAAAACCTAATGAACCTGTTGATAAACTGACTCTTGAGTTCTTAAAATCAGTTTTATCGAAAAAGGGACAGGAAATTGTTGTGAAAGATGGCTATTTCCCGCTCCCAGCAAGTGTGATAGAAGAAGAACTTGCAAAATTAGGCGCCTAAATCCATTATTTCTGAGATGGCAAACGGGGCAAGTGAGTCTTAGTGGGTTAAGAAGAGTCACTTGCCTCGTCTTTTATAAGGCAAAAGATGGCAAGTTTCTTAGTTGAAAATTTTTAGATCATCGGAGAAACTACCTAACATATTATGGCAATAACCACATCGTCCCAAGCGCCTATCGGTCATTTTAAGGGAAATATTCCCGCACGATTTAAAACGGCACAATCAACCTTGCTGGTTGACCAATTCATGACGCATTTCATTAAAGCCGGCGGGATTGGCATTATGATTGCTGTCTTTGGGATCTTTCTTTTCCTAGTCTTGCAAACCATCCCTCTTTTCTCACCAGCTCAAGTGACTGTACAAAAAACAATTTCTATTCCGCCTGACCGTTATATCGCCTTAGCGTCTGATGAATGGGGTGAAAAACCATTTGTGGTCAATCAACACGGAACGATTTCTTTTGTAGACCTGCAGGGTGGCGGCTTAATAGATTCAATAGACGTGGCTTCGCGAACAGACAAAACCATTCAAACAATACATTATAACAAAGAAAAACAAACACTTGTTTTTGGAACAACCGATGGTTATGCCGTCATAGCACCCGTTAGTTTTAAGCCTGTTTTTCAAGGCAGCCAAAGAAAAATTGTTAGCATGGTTGACGTGAATGATCCAATGACCATTGGTGCTGCAGGTTATCCCATTATTGATATTGCTTATGCTGATTCTGAAGACCACAAACTAATGGTTGCTATTCAAGAGGTAGAAGGCAAGCGGCAAGTGCACGCCATCCGCCTGGTTCAAGCACAAACGCTTTTAGGCAAAGGCGAAATTACCATGGATGGCGCTTTTGATGTTACGCCCCAAATAAGGGGAGAGCCCCTTCAGGTTCTCATCAACTCGCATGCAGATGCATTTGTCGTTTCAACTAAGGAAGGAATGATTTACCACTTTCTTTTGAGAGATGAACTAGAACTTGAACAGATCTTTAAACCATTTGAAGGTACTTCCTCACCGCAAATTGCTTCTATGAATTTTATATATGGCAGCGTCTCACTTTCATTGACTAATTCAAAAGGTATTAATCGCATTTACAGCCTTTATATTCCCGAGGGAAGCAACAAGCGGCAGTTTGGTTTAACAAAGGAGTTTAAGCCGCTGCCTTCCGGCGCCACATACTTTGATAAAAGCTTAAGGAATAAAGTATTTTTAATTGGCACTGATCAAATGGCATCGCTTCGTTATTCAACAACCGAAACCATTCGATGGGAGAAAAAATTACCTTTTCATACGAAGTTAGCTCATTTGGGCCGCAAGTACGACCAAATGATTTTTTTGGATGATGAAAATCAACTTCATTTCTTTAAACTTGATGACCCGCATCCTGAAGCGGGAATTAAAGCCTTCTTTGGGAAAATTTGGTATGAAGGCTATCCGGAGCCCGGTTATGAATGGCAATCCACCGGTGCATCGGATGATTTTGAACCCAAACTATCACTCGTCCCATTAATCATTGGCACCTTGAAAGGCACGCTTTATGCTATGATTTTTGCGCTCCCCATTGCTATTTTGGCGGCAATTTACACCGCTCAATTTGCCAGACCTGAATTTCGAGGTATTGTTAAGCCCATTATGGAAATTATGGCGTCACTTCCTTCAGTCGTATTAGGATTTCTGGCAGCTTTATGGTTGGCACCATTGATTGAAGACAAAGTACCATCGTTGATACTTATTCTCATTTTAGTCCCCGGGGTTTCTTTATTAGCCGGTTGGGTTTGGAACCGTTTGCCGATTAAATACAGACGATGGATTAAACCTGGGAATGAATGGATTGGATTGTTACCTGTTATTACTCTTGCGACTTTCTTGGGTTGGACTTGTGGACCGGCGATTGAGAAATGGCTTTTTGTTGTTACTGATCCCAACACCGGGATGCAAATTGCGGATTTTAGATTGTGGTGGCCTCAAATCACAGGAACTGCTTTTGAACAACGCAATTCATTAGTAGTTGGTTTTATGATGGGCTTTGCGGTGATCCCGATTATTTTTACGATTACCGAAGATGCTTTGTCGAATGTTCCCAAAACGCTGGTTTCTGGTTCGTTGGCTCTGGGCGCCAGTCGTTGGCAAACAGCACTGCACGTAGTATTGCCCACGGCTTTCCCGGGCATTTTTTCAGCAGTCATGGTCGGTTTGGGCCGCGCCGTCGGTGAAACCATGATTGTGGTCATGGCGACTGGTAATACACCTATTATGGATTTTAATATTTTTTCTGGGATGCGTACGCTTTCAGCTAACATTGCAGTGGAATTGCCTGAGGCGCCTTACCTAAGTACTTTGTACCGCGCACTTTTTTTAGGCGCTTTGGTCTTATTTGTTATGACCTTTATTGTCAATACCATTGCCGAAATTATTCGACAACGCTTAAGAGAAAAATATAGAACGGTTTAACATGGCGAATCAAATTAAATCCTCAATTTCATTTAATAAAAATGCCAGGGCAGTCGGAGAACCTTTTGTTTGGTTTAGCGGGATGGGGCTTGCTTTAGGTGTTGGCATGATCTTGTTTCTGCTAGGATTAATTTTTATCAAAGGTACCGATGTTTTCTGGCCGAAATCAGTAGCGTTAATTGAATTTAAAGATACCGCTGCTTCTTATGGCGGTAAGAAAATTGCGGGCATTATTACAAAAACGCAACAGAAAATCGGAAGGGTTATTTTAGAAACACAAGCTAGTCAAGATTCAACGGACCACATGGAATGGCAGCTTTTTATCGGCAATAAAGATGTGTATGGATACAATTTCAAATTTTTTGATGTGGATGATATGGCAAAGGTCACTTATCCAAAAGACATTGTCAACATTGAACGCTTGGAATATGGCAATGCGATTGCTTTTCCCGTGATGCTCAAATTTGATAACGGGGAAACCATCACCAGCGATCAGTCTTTTTTTCGAAAGCGTTTAAATGAAACCGTGCGAACGGTAGAGCAAAGATGGAAAGAAATTAAGGTCATCGAAAAGAAACAAATTGGCGCCATCAACCTAAAATTGAGTCATCTTAGCCTTAAGGCGAAAGCGCTTGCTAATCAATCTGGCGTCAATGAAAAAGCGCTTAGCGTCATACAAGATCAGAAGCGAGTATTGGAAGAGCAATATCAAACATTGGCAGCCAACGCTCGAGCGCTCCGAGAATTACAAAAGAAAGGTCATTTTATTTACAAATTAGCATCGGGCGAGACACATGAAATTGTTATTGGAAATTTAATAGGGTTTCATTATCCCAATCAGATGAGTTGGTTTCAAAAATTTGGTTTATTCTGTCAGCATATTTGGGAATTTCTCTCACAAGATCCCAGGGAAGCCAATACAGAAGGGGGCGTATTTCCCGCTATCTTTGGCACGTTTGTCATGACGGTTTTAATGAGTTTGGCGGTAACCCCTTTTGGTGTCTTAGCGGCTATTTACCTACGCGAATATGCCAAACAAGGTTTATTGGTCCGTTCCGTTCGAATCGCAGTCAATAATTTGGCTGGCGTTCCGTCTATTGTTTTTGGTGTTTTTGGATTGGGATTCTTTGTTTATTTTGTAGGCGGAACGATCGATCGGCTTTTCTTTAAAGAAGCGTTGCCGACACCTACTTTTGGAACAGGCGGTATTTTATGGGCAGCTTTAACCTTAGCATTGCTAACGGTTCCTGTTGTGATTGTTGCGACCGAAGAAGCCATTGCATCAGTGCCGCGCGGTATGCGCGAGGGTTCTTTTGCTTGCGGTGCCTCTAAATGGCAAACCATCCAACACATTGTATTACCGGCAGCAGCGCCCGGTATCTTAACAGGTTTAATTTTAGCCATGGCGCGCGGTGCCAGTGAAGTGGCGCCTCTGATGCTGGTGGGAGTTGTCAAGTTAGCTCCTAATTTGCCGTTGGATGGTATATTTCCGTTCTTTCATTTAGAACGTAAATTCATGCATCTCGGATTCCATATTTACGATTTGGGATTCCAATCACCCGATTCAGAAGCAGCCAAACCCATGGTATTTGCCACCACGCTTTTATTGATTGCATTGGTTGTCTTGCTTAACTTGGGGGCCATTTTTATCAGAGAAAGAATCCGTAAGAAATATGCCACGGGAGCCTTTTAACACTGAGAATTTTGAAGGACAAGAAATGAATGATACGATAGAATTAAACATTGAAGAAAAGGAACATGTGATGATCGATAAAACGCCGTCCGTCAAAACCCATCAACCAGACAGAGCGCAACCTTCCGAAGAAACATTCAGTGCTTGCATACAGGTGAAAGACTATCATTTTTATTACGGTGATAATCGAGTGCTCTTTGATGTCAATTTTGAAATGCCGGAGCGACAGGTCACAGCTATTATTGGACCATCTGGATGCGGTAAATCTACTTTGCTGCGTAATATTAACCGGATGAATGAACTCATAGACGGCGTTCATCATCAGGGTGATATCCTGATTAAAGGCCAGAGTGTTTACGATCCAACGTTGGAGGTGACGGAAATTCGTAAGCGGATCGGAATGGTTTTTCAGAAATCCAATCCATTCCCAAAGAGTATTTATGAAAACATCATTTACAGTCTTCGAATGGCAGGAGAGAAGAGAAAGAGTGTATTGGATGAAGCAGTTGAAACTAGTTTAAAAGCAGCCGCGCTATGGGAAGAAGTGAAGGATCGTTTAGAAGAAAGTGCACTTAGTTTATCAGGCGGTCAAATGCAGCGGCTTTGTATTGCACGTGCGATTGCCAATCAGCCAGAAATTTTATTGATGGACGAGCCATGTTCAGCGTTAGACCCTATTGCAACCGCCAAAATTGAAGAATTAATTTATGAACTCAAAAAAGATTTTACCATTGTTATTGTCACGCATAACATGCAGCAAGCAGCCCGTATTAGCGATTGGACGGCTTTCTTTTATTTGGGTAAACTCATTGAGTTTAACAACACCAAGAAAATTTTTGTAAACCCTGATCAAAAACAAACAGAAGATTATGTAACCGGCCGGTTCGGTTGAGGAGTTATCAAAT
>Ga0210050_1000475_pt1 | contig 51138 bp, 45 predicted proteins | sample CryGey132114_all_FD_185463 | JGI IMG/M metagenome (GOLD analysis project Ga0210050, IMG submission 185463) | Groundwater microbial communities from aquifer - Crystal Geyser CG22_combo_CG10-13_8/21/14_all (SPAdes) (version 2) | ecosystem: Environmental > Aquatic > Deep subsurface > Groundwater ... | reverse complement strand
AGTCGGATCTTTTCTTTGAAAAATCAACACCTATTGTTATCATGGTTAAGTCCTCCTCTTTAGTTTACTTCTCTCACCCCGAGTTTACCTCGGGGCGAGGAGGACGCAATTATTCATTTTAACTGAGGCGGAGCCGAAGGATCTGCAAGCGTAGATTCTTCACGGAGTTTACCCTGAGATGCTTCGCTTCGCTCAGCATGACATCGAAGGGCCCAAGAATGACAACTGCATGAAGTGGTTAGGCACCCCTTCCATTGCCGCCTCTGGCTTCTGAGCGTGTTTTTTAGTATACTTATCACATGGGTACGAACATCTTCAAAGCAGCTTTGACACTTGAAGCTGACCCGCAAGTTGCCATCGAAGCAATTGCACATCAAATCAAAACCATGCTGGGATCCCGCGCATGCCATTTAGCCATTTTGTTTGTATCCGAAGGGTATCCGGAGTATCGAAGCGATAGTCTTTTGCAGCAATTTCGCTCCATTGTCCAGCCGGAACATCTGATCGGCTGTAATACGAGCGGTGTGATTGGCAGCGATCATGAAATTGAAATGAAACCTGCAATTTCTGTTTTAGCAATGCATCTTCCCGAAGTTAAATTATTTCCATTTTGGTTACCCCCGGAACAAATCGAACAATTTAACTCGGGGGAGGATGTGATTGATTGTTTGGATGTCTATCCGACAGACCACCCCAAATTTATTTGCTTAGGCGATCCTTTAACAACAGATGTGCGGCGATTTCTTAATATGTTCAACAACGCTTATCGTCAGTTGCCGGTCGTGGGCGGTTTGGCCAGCGCCAATGCTTCCGGAATCCCAAATTGGCTTGTTTTAGATGAGTCATTGTATGAAAGCGGATTGGTCGGCATGGTCATGGTAGGCGATATCACCTTTGAAACGGTTGTCTCGCAGGGATGCCGGCCGATTGGCGAACCTTACATTATTACTAAATCCGAAAAAAATATTTTGCACGAACTAGCCGGAAAACCGCCGCTTCAGGTTTTACGCGAATTGTTTGTCAGCTTACCGGCTCATGATCAAGCGTTGATGCAGCACGCTCTTTTTGTTGGTTTGGCGATGGATGAAAATCGCCAGCAGCTTAAACGCGGTGATTTTTTGATTCGTAATATTCTAGGCGCTGATGAAACCAGCGGGGCTATGTCAATCGGTGAAATGTTAGATACAGGTCAAACCTTGCAATTTCAATTGAGAGATAAAGATGCTTCCGAGGATGATTTAAAAACTTTGTTGGGGAATATGAAGAATGAGTTAAGCGATGCCTCCGGAGCTTTGTTGGTCAGTTGTTTAGGAAGAGGAGCGGGATTATTTGGAGAGCCTGACCACGATATTCAGATGATTCAAGCTTTAAGAGGGCCTTTGCCGGTTGCCGGTTTTTTTGCCAATGGCGAATTTGGTCCTGTCAACGCCAAGAATTATGTCCATGGGTATACCTCCAGTTTGACGATATTTCGTTGAACCCATTCTGCCGCAAGGCTTTCCATACGCGAAGGTTGCAATCAAACAGTTGCGGATTGGTTTTGATTTATCCCTTTTTTAAGACTATAATAAATTCTTTGCTGATTTGAGTCTTATATATTTATATTGAAGGTTAAGTAGCCGTAATATCATCCATAAGGGGGCGGTCATGCCATCCAAACCGGTCGAGCAGCTGCTCAAAGAAAAAAAGATTTACGAAGTTATCAATCAAAAATTAGTCCAGTCAGCGCCTGATATTACCATTGAACAAGCGGTCACACTGATGCAGGAAAACCGTTCCGGTTACATTGTGGTGGCAGAAAACCGGAAAGTGGTTGGTGTTTTAACAGAGACCGATATCACTCAAAAGGTATTGGGCAGGAAAATAGATTGGAAAACACCCATTCGAGAAGTGATGGTGCGAGAGCCCAAAGTTTTAAGTCCCAAAGATACTGTAGGTGATGCCATTGATTTAATGAGTCAAGGCCGTTTTTATCATTTGCCTTTGGTAGATGAGCAGGGCGAACTTTGCGGCGTTCTTTCCGTTCGCACTTTGATCCGCTTTTTGGCCGAGTTTTATCCCACTGAAGTTTACAATTTACCGCCGAACCCAAATCAAATTATGGAGAACCGCGAAGGTGGTTGATGCATCTAAAATGACCGAAGAGAAAACAAAAACCTCAAAGCCTCAAAGTAAGATGTCATCGATCATTGTCCGTTTTGCCGGAGACTCCGGTGATGGGATGCAGCTCGCGGGGGATCAGTTTACCGATACCACAGCAGTGATGGGCAATGATTTTGCAACTTTACCGGATTATCCTGCTGAAATCCGGGCACCAGCCGGTACGCTGCCGGGTGTGAGCAGCTTCCAAATTCAATTTTCTGATCAAATTGTAAGTACGCCAGGCGATTTAGCTGATGTGCTGATCGCCATGAATCCCGCTGCTTTAAAAGTGAATTTGGTTAATACCAAAAAAAATGGAATGATCATCGTTAATGAAAGTGTGTTTACGGAACAGTCGCTTAAGAAGGCCAATTGGCAAACCAACCCGCTTACCGATGCAACACTCAAAGATTATCAGCTGCTTAAGGTGCCGCTTTCCGATTTAACCAAAAATGCCCTCAAGGATCATCCGCTCAAGCTGCAAGAAGTTGAGCGCTGCAAGAATTTCTTTTCGCTCGGTATGATGTTTTGGTTGTATGACCGAAGTTTGGAGCACACCATCAACTGGATTCAATCCAAATTTAAACGGCGCCCCGAAATTGTCAATGCCAACGTTGCTGCTTTAAAAGCCGGTTATAACTATGCAGACATTACCGAGACCATGCCTTCGCAGTATAAAATTGAGAAGGCAAAGCTAGAACCCGGTACTTACCGAAAGATCAGCGGCAATACCGCCACCGCCATGGGATTTGTTGCGGCGGCTCATATTGCCGGCAAAACACTTTTTTACGGGTCGTACCCCATCACACCGGCGAGTTCTATTTTGCATGAATTAGCAGCACTGAAAAATTTTGGCGTTAAAACACTGCAGGCAGAAGATGAAATTGCGGCCATTGGTACTGCCATTGGCGCATCATTTGGCGGTCACATTGGTGTGACAGGCACGAGCGGACCGGGTCTGTGTTTGAAATCAGAAGCTTTAAATTTAGCCATTATGGCAGAATTGCCTTTGGTGGTCATTGATGTTCAGCGGGCAGGCCCGAGCACAGGGATGCCTACAAAAACAGAGCAAGCAGATCTTTTGCAAGCCATGTTTGGACGGAATGGTGAGTCACCAATTGCCATTGTAGCACCCCGTTCACCGGCTGATTGCTTTCGCATGGCTTTCGAAGCTGTCCGTATCGCTGTTAAATTTATGACACCCGTTATTTTGATGTCAGAAGGCTTTCTCGCAGAAGGTTCAGAGCCTTGGAAGCTGCCTGAGATAGAGAAGCTGCCAAAAATTGAAATTAATCATCCTAGCGCCGGTAAAACACCTTTTATGCCGTATGCACGAGATCCTAAAACATTAGCACGGCCCTGGGCTGTGCCTGGTACACCCGGATTAGAACACCGCATCGGCGGTTTGGCCAAGGCTGATCTGACCGGCGGCGTCAGTTATGATCCTGCTAACAACCAAAAAATGATTAATCTCCGCGCCGAAAAAATCCGTCGTATTGCCGATGATATTCCCGAGGCTGTTGTGAACGGTCCTGAATCCGGAAAACTTTTAGTATTGGGTTGGGGCGGGCGATATGGTTCTATTTATCAAGCCGCGCAGGAAATACGTCGCGGCGGCCAGGAGATTTCTTTTGTTCATTTGAATTATGTGAATCCTTTTCCGCGTAATTTGGGTAAAATTATTAAGCATTTTGAAAAAATACTGGTTCCGGAACTCAATATGGGCCATTTACTTTTCTTGCTGCGGGCAGAGTTTCCCGGTGTAAATGCTATCGGGTTTAATAAAGTTCAGGGTCAGCCGTTCCAAGTTTCCGAATTGGTTGCAAAAATAAAGGAATTGCTATGAGTACCGATACTGCGCCAAAACCCCCGCAGTCAAGAGATGATTTTATATCCGGTCAGGAAGTGCGCTGGTGTCCGGGCTGCGGTGATTATGCTATTTTAGCAACGGTCCAGCGCACACTCGCCAAACGCCAGATTCCTCGGGAAAAGTATGTGTTTGTTTCTGGGATCGGTTGTTCAAGCCGTTTTCCGTATTACATGAACACCTATGGTTTCCACACCATTCACGGACGTGCGCCCACGATTGCAACAGGGTTACGTTGCGTTAATCCCGAATTGTCCATTTGGGTCATTACCGGCGATGGTGATGGCCTGAGCATTGGCGGGAACCACTTGATTCATTGCATGCGCCGCAATGTTGATCTCAACATCTTGTTGGTCAACAATCGTATTTATGGGCTTACCAAAGGTCAATATTCGCCGACGTCGGAAATCAGCAAGGTGACCAAATCAACGCCTTTTGGTTCGATTGAACATCCGATTAATGCGCTTTGCATTGCCATTGCTTCCGAAGCTACTTTTATTGCGCGTACTTTGGATACTGATCCGGTGCATATGAGTTATGTTTTGTCCCGCGCAGCCGAGCACAGGGGTATTTCGTTTGTAGAGATTTATCAAAATTGCATTATTTTTAATGACAAGACATTTACTCCTATCACAGGAAGAGATACACGCGATGACCGTATGGTTTATCTTGAACACGGCAAACCTTTGGTTTTTGGCAAGAAGAAGAATAAAGCCATTAAGCTAAATGGGCTTGATCCGGTCATAGTGGATTTAGATGATTCACAGCATCAAAAAGATTTAGTGATTCATGATGAAAAAGCAAAAGAACCGCATTATGCTTATTTACTCACCCAAATGGAATATCCCGAGATGCCGGTGCCTTTCGGTGTTTTCCGTGCAATTGAACGGCCTACCTATAATAAGCTAATGCAAAACCAAATTGATCAAGCGGTGTCCATGATTGGCAAGGGTGATCTCAGAAAACTTATCTACGGCTCCAGCACTTGGACGGTCAGTTAAAAGAGGGGGATGGCTATGAAAATCAAATGCCCCACGTGCGGTTTTGAAAACCTAGTTGGCTCAGATCGTTGCGAAGAATGTCTTCATTCGTTAATGCAAACAGGTTTACCGCGCGCCAAAAAGGATGACGCAATTCAGACGGTGATGATGACGGCGCCAATCTCTAATTTGGTGACCGGGAAGGATTTACTGGTTGCCAGTACGTCGGATTCAATCCAAAAGATAGTCAAAGTTTTTCAGAGTGAAAAAAAGAATTGTGTTTTAATTTATAAACGTAAAAAATTGGTCGGCATTTTAAGTTATCGTGATTTGTTGTTAAAGGTGGCGGGTAAAAAACCTGATTTATCGAAGGTAAAAATCGAAGAAGTGATGACACCCAATCCTGAATATGTGGTTCAAACGGATCCTGTTAGCCATGTGGTGAACAAAATGGCGTTAGGAGGATTTAGACATGTGCCGGTTTTAGCTTCGGACGGAACACCCATCAGCATTGTCTCGATACAGGATGTGCTGCATTATCTGCAGCATCGTAAAAGAACGCAGTAGTGCGTATCCCGCTTTTCACCTATGTGCGGACGCTATAGCCTAACCATCGATTTTCAAACACTGGCAGATGAATTTGCCCTCTCTTTTTCAGAGCCGCCGCGCGGGTGGCGGCCTCGTTATCATATTGCGCCTTCCCAGCCCGTTCCCATTCTTGTGTCACAAGCAAAACCCAATTTAGATATCGCTGTTTGGGGGTTAATTCCTAGTTGGTCCAAAGATCCGTCCATTGGCCAGCGCATGATCAATGCCCGTCAGGAAACACTAACGGTCAAGCCAAGTTTTAAAGGGTTGTTGCGCTCGCAGCGTTGTTTGGTTTTAGCGGATGGATTTTATGAGTGGCAAAGAAAAAGTTTGCGTAAAACACCTTATTACATTCGATTGAAGTCAGGCCGGCCGTTTGCTTTTGCCGGTCTTTGGTCTCATTGGGTAGGACCGGATGGAAGCGAAATCCGCTCTTGCACGATTATCACAGGTAAACCGAATTCGTTATTACAACCCATCCACGACCGCATGCCTGTCATTTTGCCGCGGGGTTCCCGGGAGCAATGGATGGATCCTGCATGCTCACAAGCGCGTGATTTAGAACCTTTATTAAAGCCATACAATGCCGATCAAATGGAAGCGTACCCAGTTTCGCCAATGGTTAACTCCTCAGGTTATGATGAATCAGCTTGCGTGAAACCGTTTGACGGACAATAAGGTGTTGCGACTTTCTTAAGCTTCACACTAAGTTGTTTTTCCTCCACCGGGTCTTGCAATGCTTAAAATAAAGATGGTAGCTTTAAAATAGGAGCCGATATGCGGAATCAGCAAGGTTTTACCCCGTTAGAGAGCCCGGATGAGATGTTATGCGTAGCCAGTCAAGTTCAATGCAAGAAGATTCAATTGAAGCGGAAGCATTCTCTAACGGGGTTTACACTCATTGAACTCATGATTGGTATTGCTATTTTTGTGGGAGTCGCCATTACCATCGGCTTAGCCTTTTTAAGGGGTTTGGCGTTAAATGAGAGTAGTCAGAATCTGGGACACGTCATTTACCGTTTGCAGCAAAAAGCAGAAGAAGTTAAGAATTTTAAGACCGTGTCAACATTAGAAGAAGTATTAAATGCTTATAATGGACAATCTTTTCAGTTAACTGATTTGGGAGACAACAGGGGAACCATTGAAATTCTAGGGGTGGGCGGGGTGCCTCCGGGACAACTTTATCGCATGGCGATCGAAATTTCATGGCGGGATAAGGATGGACATGTGATCGGCGAAGATTTAGATTTGGACGGTGTGCTGGATATTGGTGAAGATATTGACGGAAATGGAAGGCTCGATTCGCCGGCCCAGATTGTTACTTATTTATCACCTTAGCGAGGGTGCTGATGAAACAGAAAATTCAAAAAACAAACGGGTTTACCCCGTTAGAGAGCCCGGATGAGATGTTTTGCGCTGTGACTGATCTAGCCAGTCAAGTTCAATGCAAGAAGATTCAATGGAAGCGGAAACATTCTCTAACGGGGTTTACGCTGGTGGAATTGCTTTTCGCCGTTTCATTTTTGGCCATTTTTATTATTAGCACAGGTGCTTTTTGGCTAGGGATGACTAATTTATGGCACGATAACACGGCCAAAGTAAACACAGTGGTATCTGCCAAGAAAGCACTCACACACATGTCGCGCGAATTAAGACGTGCTCAGTTGAGTTCGTTGGTCATCAGCGGCTCTCAGAATAATCGGACTGTTGTTTTTCAAACACCTTATCAATCTTGCGATTCAAACGGTAATAACTGCCAATGGTTGTTTGGGGCGGATGGAACTCAAAACGGAACCATTCGTTATTATTTGAATAATGGCACATTAATCCGTGAAACGCGCGCTGCCGACAATTCGGTTTTGTCTCAACGCAATATCACAAATGGCGTGACTGCTTTAGAATTTCAGCAGGTGAATAACGATGCTTATTTTAATAGTTACGAATTGAATAATGGTACCGATGAGCCGCACACTTATGAAATGATGATTGCTTGTGTTAAGAATGGTGCGCAGGATCGATCGTTGACCACATCACTCACGTCTCGGATTACCATGAGGATTACTTAAAATGAAAACACTCATTCAAAAACCAGAAAACCATCAAAACGAAAAAGGTTCGGCCCTGATCATTGCTTATGTGATTTCAACCGTCGTGTTTATTTTGGGCGGATCATTGGTATTAAACAGCATCTGGAATTACCGTTATGTTCAGCGGGAAAAAGATGATATGACAGCGTATTATGTGGCGGAAGGCGGTTTTAATTATGCAAAACAAACCATTTTTCAGGCGTTTCAAACAGCCACTGGCGGTACCACACTTAGCTTTAGCTGGTTCAGCGATTGGTGTTCTGTTAGAACAGATACCAATAATAATGGTGTCTTGGATGAAAATGATGCTTGTACGGTTCCTGATTCAAAAAATTTACCGACCCTTGAGCGTTTACAAATAGACGGCGCAATCCCGAATGCTATTTTTTCTGTTCAAATATTGGATACAGATACTTCAAACCTGGAATATGCGGATGTTAAAATCAAAGTTTGCTCTAAGGTGGGCGGAAACACGAATCTGGATCCCTGCGTGGATACAGATCCAAACGCACGGGCCAGACGTTCTATGACAGGCGAGATGCGTTTTAATTTGGGACAATCACCGGTTTTTGATTACGGTTATTTCATTAACAACTTTGGATATTGGTGGGGTGGACCGCTCAATGCCAATACAGACATGCGTGCTAACGGAGACTTTGAACTCAATTACCAACCCAATGTGAATGGAGATGTTTATGCAGCGCCCAATGACGAGTTAGGCGCGCCCGGAGAAATTAATTGTAACCGAAATCCTTGCACCAATTATGATTCGTTGGAAGCATACCTAGATGATTTAAATACACCGCTTGAAGCAAGACCCGGCAGTCCTTCTGCGTTGGGTGGCGAGGAAGGGCAATATGAAGTTGACGGGGGTTATTCCGGAGAGCCGATTTTCCAAGAAGACCCGGAACCGATCAGCATGCCTTATCTAGGCAACATTTCATTTTATCAGTCCTATGCTTCGGCTAAGAATGGAACGCTGAGTTTCAATGACGCATGGACGGGTGAGCCTGAGGTTGTTAACGCAAATTATGACGGCGTTTTAGTTTTAATTGGAACAGATGCGGATCCTATTCAGATCAATGGGCCGGTGGTATCGACGGGGGATGTGATTATTAAAGGGAAAGTCACCGGACAGGGCACGATCTATTCGGGTAGAAATGTTCATATCATTGGTGATATTGAATATGTGGATGGCCCCGGGTGGTCAAAACCCGATACCGATCCGGAAGGAACAGCGGCAACAAATTCCACCAAAAACTTTCTTGGATTGGCTGCCAAAGGGAATGTAGTGGTAGGAGACTATACGGACAATACACACCGTAGTTGGATGACTTCATTATTGAGCCCAAACGGATCTTACAGTATCACGCATAAATACACCATTGATGCTTCTGATAGTTCGCTGGGGTACAATAACTGTACGGGCGGCTGCATTCCGAACGGAGGAAATCCGGATGCCTTGTGGTTTGATGGTGATTACACGGCTGAAGATGGTTATGTGAGGGAAGATGATTCGCCCCGTCGTTTTTATGAATCCACCTTAGTGGATGCAGATTTTGATTTGCTGTCTCCGACAAACGCGATTGACCGCATTGACGCAGTGGCTTATACCAATCATGTGTATGCCGGTTTGATGTTTGACTCAGCGCCCGCTATTAACGGCGGATTTGTTTCGCGCGATGACGGCATGGTGGTATATTCGGGATTTACCTTGAATTATGATATTCGCGTCAAGTCTAATCCGTACGATTTTTACTTACCACGCACCATTCTTTTCCCGGATACGCTTGTGTGGGATGAACCGGTATTTTGAAGTTGGTGCGCTTGATAAAACAAACAATGTCTCATCTTTTGATTGCAGCTAACCGAAAATAACAACATGAAGAAAACAGGCATTGTCTTGGTTGGTATAACGCTCGCGTGGTTTTTATCGTTCCCGTCTCTTTCCTATAGTGCCATTCCGGCTGATGAACCTGATTCCGCTTTAGCCGAAAGATCCATTCATTTAAAGCAGAAGTACCGGGAAGCAGAGAACAGATCTTGGCAGAACTCGATTCGTAAACCTCGTCCTTTAGCACCGCCGCCTCGTCAAGTGCCGATTGATAAATCAAAACCGCTTCACACGAGTACTTACAAAGGCGCACATAAAGAAAATGCTGCTTTTTCCGTCATCCTTTTGCTTGGTTTTGTTTTACTGGGCGGAGGCGCTTTCTATTACTTTCGCTCACGCCCTAAGAGCTAATCCAACCCGCTATGGCGTGTCATTTTTGTCTGTTAATTGACCAAACAATTGACAAGAGGAATGTCATTCAGTATGATACCGTAATCGGTGGTCTTTTAGCGCTCGTTTGAGGCCATTCTCACCGATAATCGTTGTTTATCCAGCGTTTCAAAAATTAAAAACGTGTCTTAATTTCAAGAGGCGACGTGTATAAATAGGAGGCGTTTTCGTGGCAGAGTGGATCGGAAAAGACCGCAAAGCAAGACGGGCTTATGGTTTTGATGAAATTGCACTTTCACCGGGCACCATTACCATTAACCCCGATGAAGTGGATATTGCATGGTATATTGGTAACCAAAAGTTTGAGATTCCTTTTTTGGCATCTGCGATGGATGGTGTGGTTGCACCGGCTTTTGCGTCCGAAATGGGTAAGTTAGGCGGTTTAGCGGTTCTCAACTTAGAAGGTATTTATACGCGGTATGATGATTACGAATCAATTCTAACCGAGATTGCTGAAGCGACGCCCGAAAAAGCCACTGAACTTGTCCAAAAGATTTATACGGCCCCCGTCAAAGAAGCTCTTATTTCAAAACGAATTCAGGAAATTAAGAAGAACGGAGCGCCGGCTGCCGTCAGTTCTATTCCGCAACGCGCAGAGCGTTTTGGCAAAATTGCAGAAGAAGCAGGCTGCGATATCTTTGTCGTTCAATCCACGGTCACAACCGTTCGTCACATTGCGAGCGCTTACCAAACGCTGGATTTTGAAAAGTTTTGTCAGGAAATGAAGATCTCTGTTATTTTAGGGAACTGTGTTACCTATAAAGTAGCTCTGGAATTAATGCAGGCAGGTGCAGATGCCATTTTGGTCGGCATCGGTCCCGGTTCGGCTTGTACCACACGAGGTGTTTTAGGTTTGGGCGTTCCTCAAGTGACATCCATTTGCGATACCGCTGCTGCCCGTGAGTACTATTTTAAAAAATCAAATCGTTATGTACCAATTATTGCAGACGGCGGCATGTCGACCGGCGGTGATGTTTGTAAAGCATTCGCTTGCGGTTCTGATGCGGTCATGATCGGTTCTGCATTTGCCCGTGCCAAGGAAGCGCCGGGGAAAGGCTTCCATTGGGGCATGGCAACCCCGCATGCCAATTTACCCCGCGGAACCCGCATCCGAGTCAACACCACCGGTTCGTTAAAAGAAATTCTTTTTGGACCCGCACGCTTGGATGATGGGTCGCAAAATTTAGTGGGTGCGCTCAAAACGTGTATGGGAAATGTCGGCGCACAAAATATTAAAGAATTGCAATTAACCGAAATTGTGATCGCGCCGGCGATTAAAACCGAGGGGAAACTCTTTCAAGCAGCTCAAAAAGTCGGAATGATGAAGTGAAATGAGCGCACAGCTTACGGTACGTAAGCTGTAAGTGCGAATTTCATCCTGAGGTCAAAAGACCGAAGGATCTCTTAACTCAAAGCATGGTTTGTAATATTGTAATCAAAGGATTGTATTTACAGAGATTGCTTCGTCTCCCGCTGTTTGCGGGATCCTCGCAATGACTTATACAACGATGCACCACGATACCTGTCTCGTACTTGATTTTGGCTCACAATATACCCAGCTGATTGCGCGCCGCATTCGTGAAAAAAAAGTCTTCTCCGTTGTTCATCCTTATCATCTTTCTTTTGAAAAAATATTAGAAATCAGACCGCGGGCCATTATTCTTTCGGGATCTCCCGCGAATGTTTATCAAAAGAACTCCCCCATCCCTGATCCGCGTATTTTCTCTTTGGGGGTTCCCATTTTAGGCATTTGCTACGGTTTGCAGGTAGTGACGCATTTGCTTGGGGGTAAAGTCAAGAAAGTAAAATTCAGGGAATACGGGCACGCGGATTTAATGGTGGATCACAAATGCGATTTGTTTGCCGGACTGCCTAAGAAATTAGTGAGTTGGATGAGTCATGGCGACCAAGTGGTCAAGCTGCCAAAGCATTTTAAACGGTTGGCGCACACTTCGAGTTCTCCGGTAGCCAGTTTTTATGACTCCAAACGAAAAATCTACGGTGTTCAGTTTCATCCCGAAGTTGTTCAAACGCCGTTGGGCCATCAAATCATCGGCAATTTCCTTTTTCGCGCTGCTAAGTTTAAAGGCAACTGGACACCTGCTTCTTTTATTGAAGAAACCGTTCGCCATCTCAAGTTACAAATAGGAAAAGAAAAAGTAATTCTTGGCCTTTCAGGCGGGGTAGATTCTGCGGTGGCAGCTATTTTGCTGCACAAAGCGATCGGGAAACAATTAACATGTATTTTTGTGGATAACGGTGTTTTGCGATTAAACGAGCGGAAAAAAGTTGAAAAGGTTTTTAGAGGCCACTATCACATTAATTTAAAAGTGGTCGACGCATCAAAATTATTTTTAAAGCGTCTGCAGCGTGTGACCGATCCGGAACGCAAGCGTAAGATGATCGGCCGCACCTTTATCGAAGTTTTTGAAAAAGAAACCAAGAAATTAGGAAAAGTACCATTTCTCGCGCAAGGCACACTTTATCCGGACAGGATTGAGTCTGTATCGGTTTTCGGCGGTCCGACCAGCATGATTAAATCACATCACAACGTGGGTGGTTTACCAAAGAAAATGCGCCTGAAGCTTGTCGAGCCTTTGGCAGACTTATTTAAAGACGAAGTTCGGGCAGTTGGGCGTACGCTTAAGATTCCGGAAGAAATGATTGCCCGCCAGCCATTTCCTGGTCCTGGGCTGGCCGTACGGATTGTAGGAGCCGTCACAAAAGAGAGGCTCGATCTCCTGCGGGCGGCGGATGATATTATTGTTGAAGAGATTAAAAAGGCTAACTTATACTATAGTTTATGGCAATCTTTCGGTGTTTTACTTCCCATTAAAAGTGTTGGTGTGATGGGGGATGAGCGCACTTACGAAAGCGTTTTGGCCGTTCGCGCAGTCCAATCTCAGGATGGGATGACTGCCGATTGGGCGCGATTGCCCGAAAAAGTTTTAGCACGTATTTCAAATCGCATCATCAATGAAGTGTCCGGTATCAACCGGGTTTGTTACGATATCAGTTCTAAACCACCCGCTACCATAGAATGGGAATGAGCGGGGTGAGGCCGGCCTTCAGGCGGTCCGTAAACCATCGAGTGGGAATAAATAAGTGATCAGTGTTCAGTGGCCAGTGCAGATGATTAATTTGACACTGATTACCGACCACTGAACACCGAGCACTTTTATGGAAAATCACACAGATTTTGTCCATTTGCATTGTTATACCCAATACTCTCTTCTGGAATCGACTTCCAAAGTTAAAGAGCTTACCAAGCGTGCCGCCGAGTTGAAGTTTCCTGCCTTGGCCATGACCGATCAAGGCAATTTGTTTGGCGCTATTTGGTTTTATGACTATGCCATGAAGAATGGCATTAAACCTATCATCGGGCTTGATGCGTATGTGGCACCCAAATCGCGCTTCGACCGGACAGCCCACGGTGTCAAAGATGCCTCTTTTCGCTTAACCCTTTTAGCTAAAAATGAAGCGGGTTACCGCAACCTGATGAAATTATCAAGCGCCTCTTACTTGGAAGGCTTTTATTACAAACCGCGCATTGATAAAGAATTGCTTAAGAAACACAGCGAGGGGTTGGTGGCATTATCGGGGCCGCTCAAGGGAGAGGTGCCTTATTACGTTTGGAATGAGCAGCTGGAGGAAAGTAAGCGGGCTCTTCGTGATTATCTTGATATCTTTGGGAAAAAAGATTTCTACCTTGAAGTCATGGACCACGGATTGGATCAACAACGGCGGGTCACCCAAGTTTTTCGTGAGTTTGGCAAAGAATTTGACCTCAAGCTGGTCGCAACCAATGATTGCCGCTACATTCATCAAACCGACGCGCCTTTTCACGATGCGCTCATTTGCATTGGTACCGGCTCAACTCTTTCCGAAGAGGATCGTGTCCGTTTCCATGGTGATCAATATTATTTAAAATCTGCGGAGGAAATGCAGAAATTATTTAAAGACTTGCCCGACGCACTCAAAACCACACTTGAGATTGCGGAAAAATGTAACTTAGAACTCGATTTCTCCAAAACACACTTACCGGTTTTTAAGCCACCCAAAGGGAAAACCCAGCAATCCTACATCAAAGAGCTGTGTTTTAAGTTGTTACGCGAACAGCTTGGCACGGCTATTCCGAGTGCTTATGAAGAGCGTTTGACGTTCGAACTTAATCTCATTGAGAAGATGGGTTTTACAAGTTACTTTCTCATTGTCTGGGATTTTATTCGTTTTGCCAAAGAAGCCAATATCCCCGTGGGGCCCGGCAGAGGTTCTGCGGCAGGCGCCTTGGTGGCTTACGCGCTTGGCATCACGGATTTAGATCCCATTGCGCACGGACTCATTTTTGAGCGTTTTCTTAATCCCGATCGTATTTCAATGCCGGATATCGACATTGACTTTTGCTATGAGCGCCGGGGAGAAGTGATCGAGTATGTGCGTCAAAAATACGGCAATGAAAGCGTAGCGCAAATTATCACATTTGGCACGATGGCAGCACGCGCTGCCATTCGCGATGTGGGACGGGTGATGAGTATTAGTTATCAAGAAGTAGATCGTTTGGCCAAATTGATTCCCATGGAACTGGACGTGACCATTGATAAAGCCCTTAAAGTAGAACCCAAGCTCAAAGATGCGGCCAAGAAAGACGAGACCATTGGCCGTCTCATTGAAACTTCCAAAGCGTTAGAAGGATTGTCACGCCATGCCTCAACCCATGCGGCCGGTGTCGTGATTTCTGACGGCCCCTTATCAGATTACTGCCCCTTATTCAAAGCGGACAACGAAATTACGACTCAGTTTGACATGAAAGCGGTCGAGAAGATCGGTCTTCTCAAGATGGATTTCTTAGGCTTGCGAACACTGACCGTGGTGGATCGTGCTTGTCAATTGGTGGCTGAAAAGCAGAAGAAAAAAATTGATATTCATGCTTTACCGTTAGATGATCAGAAAACCTATGATATTTTAGGGCGCGGTGAAGCCATCGGCGTTTTTCAGCTTGAAAGTTCGGGCATGCGTGATTTGCTTCGTAAAATGAAGCCAAGCCGCTTTGGCGACATTGTGGCACTGTTAGCGCTTTATCGTCCGGGGCCTCTGGGCAGCGGCATGGTGGATGATTTTATCAAGCGGATGCACAATCCTAAATTAATTCAGTATGACCATCCCGCTCTAGAATCTATCCTGAAGGAAACCTACGGCATTATTCTTTATCAAGAACAAGTCATGCAAATTGTAAGCGCCTTAGCCGGTTTCAGCTTGGCCAAAGCCGATTCACTCCGCCGTGCGATGGGGAAGAAAATTCCTGAGATTATGGAGCGTGAAAAGCAATCTTTCATCAAAGGCGCGACGGACAGGGGAGTTCAGCCGCATATTGCTGAGAAGATATGGAATTTAATTGAATATTTTTCCGGTTACGGTTTTAACAAAAGCCATTCCACGGCCTACGCGTACATCTCGTATCAAACCGCTTATTTGAAAGCCAATTATCCCGTTGAGTTTATGACCGCTTTGCTTACCTCAGAAAAAGATAATACCGATAAGATTGTCCGTTACATCGACGAATCAAAACGGTTGGGCATCGTTGTGGAACCGCCCTCTGTCAATGCCAGTTTTGCCGAGTTTACTGCTGAAGGCAATACGATTTCCTTCGGTTTGTCGGCTGTTAAAAATGTGGGCACTTCGGCCGTGGAATCCATCATTGCCACGCGAAAAGCGGATGGCACATTCAAATCACCATTTGATTTTGTAGAACGCGTTGATTTAAGACTCTGTAACCGGAAGGTCTTAGAAAGTCTTATTAAATGCGGTGCTTTTGATATTTTTGAACTGAGGCGGGCTTCCATGTTTGAAGTTGTTGATCAATTACTTGAACATGGTGCACGTGTTCAAAAAGATCGTGCCAAAGGTCAATTATCGCTTTTAGATCATCTGGGAGCGGATGATTTAACCAAAACGGGTCTCGCATTTCCCGATACCGAGGAATGGCCGGAAAATCAGTTATTGGCTTATGAAAGGGAAATGCTGGGTTTTTACGTCAGCACCCATCCGTTGGCCAGGTATGAAAAATTACTAGGCACTTACGGCACAACGGCGGCAGCTTCCATGCATGAAATTAGCGATCAATCCTATGCTTCCATTGGCGGTATCATTAATTCGATTAAAGAAATTATTACCAAAAAAGGGGACAAAATGGGTTTTGTTGCCCTGGAAGATTTAACGGGTAATTGTGAAGTGGTTGTTTTTCCGGATTTATATAAAACAGCTTCCGGTCTGCTTGTCAAAGACAAACTTGTTTTTATCAATGGACGTGTTAATTCGCGTGAAGACACGGCCAAAATGATTGCCGAAGAAATTATTCCTTTGGAAGAAGTGCGTGAGAAAAAAACCAAATGCATTTCCATTGATTTGCTGACGGCCGGCTTAGACATGGCGCTTCTGAATCAGCTTCGGGATGTTTTGCAGCAACACCGAGGTCAAGTACCTGTGTATTTAAGCTTTCGTGATACGAGCGGTCGATCAACTGTTTTAGACTCCGGCGAAAGCTACAAAGTAGATACCTCTGACCAATTGTTCGAGGAATTAGAGCGATTACTCGGGCAAAATATGGTTAAAATCCGCTGCTAATCACATCTGCATTCTATCGATCTTACTTCTTTTTTTTAAGGTGTTGAATCTTGTTAAGTCTAACTAGGTAAAGGGGTTAGATAAAAATAGGCTTGACATTCTGCTGTGGACTCTGTATCTTGTTGTGAATTCGTCACTTGCGAGATTTTGAACCTACGGAGGTGAGTGGGATGACAAAGAAAGACATTGTAATGAAGATCTCCAATGAAACAAACCTCACTCAAATTGACGTCAAAAAAATCGTTCAACGAACACTCGACACAATCTTAGAAGCGCTTGAACGAGGTGAGACGGTTGAGTTGAGGAACTTTGGTGTCTTCAAAGTGAAAAATCGTCGAGGCCGCCTAGGTCGAAATCCTCGCACAGGACAAGAAGTTCAAGTACCTGAGAAGAAAGTGGTTGTCTTCAAACCGGGTATGGTTTTAAAACACAAAGTCAAGTAAGCGGGGGTTAAGATGGCAGAGAAGGGCAAAGTAAAGTGGTTTTCGAATGTAAAGGGTTATGGCTTCATTGAAAAAGAAGGCAGTGAACAAGACGTTTTCGTTCATTATTCTTCCATTCAAGGCGATGGATATAAAACTTTAAAAGAAGGCGACGGCGTCACTTTTGAGATAGGTCAAGGTGAAAAAGGTCCGCTCGCGACCAATGTATTGCGGGAAAAGAAAGTCGAAGCTGAAAAGAAGTAATTCTTTTAAACCGATTGACATTCAAAGGTCGGGGCGAGTGTTGAACTTGCCCTGACCTTTTCCTTTTTTATGGCAAAAACCCTCAGACGTTTTTTTATCCCTGCAGTGATTCAACCTGATCAAAAAGTAGTCAGTTTAGACCCGCAAGAAACTCATCATTTAAAGCATGTGCTGCGACTCAAATCGGGTGAAGCGTGTTTGGTTTTTGATCCGGCAGGAAACGAGTGGGAAGGCCGGATTAGAGAGGCTCCTTCTAATCAAAAAACCGCTTCCATTGAATTGCTCGCGCAAATAACACGGAAACACCAGGCCGGTGACGGGCTGAAATTAACGGTTGCTCAAGCTATCCCGCAGCGTGGTAAAATAGACGCCATTATTGAAAAGGCAGTTGAATTGGGCGTTGATCGCCTCATTCCCATGGTCTCGGAACGGACGGTTGTCCGCTTTAAACCGGATGTTTTAAATCGAGTCATCAGACGATGGGGAAAGATTGTGCGTGTCGCACAAAAACAATCAGGGTCGCCGGTGCCGACTCTGGTGACCCGGCCTAGTTCATTTGATGAAGTATTGACTGCCATGCAAAGCTTGGATGTCTGCTTCATTTGTGATCCGAATGCGGAAAATTCGCTCAAAGATGTTCTTGATCAGATACAATCTCATCGAGATATCAGAGCAGGTCTTCTCATCGGTCCCGAAGGGGGATTTAGTGCGAAAGAATTGACGAAAGCTAAAAAACAGAACATGGTACCTGTTAAATTAGATTCTCATGTCTTAAGAACCGACACGGCATTTGTGGCGGTTGTTAGTGTCATTTTATTCTCATGATCAATCGTTCAAACGATACAAAAAAGCAAAAAGTTAAATTCTTGACGCTGGGTTGCCGCCTCAACCAATATGAGACGCAAGCCATGCGGGAAGATTTGTGGGGGGCAGGTTTTGAAAAAGCAAAACCCGGTGAAAAAGCAGATGTTTTTGTCATTAATACCTGCACCGTGACGGTTGATGCCGACCGGGAAAGCAGGTATTTAATTCGTAAGTGCCATCGTGAAAATCCGAATGCTAAAATCGTCGTGACAGGATGTTATGTCGAACGGGACTCCAAAACCATCGAAGCCATTCCGGGCGTGACACACGTTCTCCCGAATCGTTACAAGTCCGATCTAGCACAAGTATTAGACAGCTGCACCCAGCTTTCATTCGAATCACAAGCTTTGCCCCACCGATCAAAAGCAGAATTTACACCCCTCAATATTTCCCAATTTGAAGGACGGCAACGTGCCCATATCAAAATTCAAGACGGCTGTAATCATGCCTGCTCGTTTTGCAAAGTGGTGCTGGTGCGCGGTAAATCACGCAGCCGCGCTTTAGAAGAAATAGTCAAAGAGGCTGAACGGTTACGCGGTCATGGATACCGGGAAATTGTTTTAACAGGCGTTCAATTGGGTGCGTATGGTTTTGATTTGTCACCTTCTGTCGGCTTAAAACGTGTTCTTGAATCTCTTATTTCGGTAGATGGGATTGAACGAATTCGATTAAGCTCGATTGAGCCAACGGATGTCACTGATGATCTTATTCAATGCATAGGCGAATATCCCCAGATATGCCCCCATCTGCATATTCCGCTTCAAAGCGGGTCGGATCAGATTTTACGCGGCATGAATCGCCGTTATGACCGTCAATTTTACATGAATTTAATCAAACGCATTCGAGGCTGTGTCCCTCAGTTTATTTTGACGAGTGATGTCATGGTGGGATTCCCGGGCGAGACGGATCGACACTTCGAAGAGACTGTTGAAGTCATTTTAAAAACAGAGCCTTTCAAACTGCATATTTTTCCTTACAGCCCCCGGGAAGGCACGCGTGCTTCCCAGATGGGCTCTGTTGATTTGGCGGCACAGAAGCGCCGCATGAATGTTTTATTTGCTTTGGAAAAAAAATTACAAGAGAAAGTCTTGGAGCAATTTTTAGGAAAACCATTGGAAGTTTTAATTGAATCGCAAACAGATGAGGCATGGTTGGAAGGACGGGCAAGTAATTATCTGCCGATTCGTTTTCCTCGTCGCCCGAACCTTCGTGTCAGTGATACCGTCCGGGTGATTTCGGATCGGATGGAAGAAAATATTTTAATTGGTCAACCGCTCTAATCGGGAGAAATAGCATGGAAAAAGAACAGGCAGTTCATGCGCTAAAAGTGGCAAATGATGTGGTAACGCATTTTGGCTTACTGGACCTTATTTTCTTAACTGTTCTTTTGATTGGATTGTTACACGGCTACCGAAAAGGTTTTGCAGGTATTTTTGGCAAGCTTTTTCGGTTGATGTGTGTGGTGACAGTTACTTTGGAATATTTTCATCCGATTGCGAATTTGGTCAACATCAAATCGGAAGTTTGGCTCTATCTTTATCATTTAGTTGTTTTCTTGAGTTTAACGATCGTTTCATTTTTTGCCGCTAAATTGATCGTCGATTTATTGGGAAAGATCATCAACATCCAATTCACGGATTTATTAGATAAGTTATGCGGCGCATTTACAGGTGCGGCATTTTATATTTTACTTCTTTCCTTCCTGTCTTATATGATCTTATTAATACCCAATCAATGGCTGCACGACACGTTTGAAAAAAATAATTTATCAGGGCCTTTCCTCATGCAAACTGCCGGAGAAGTGCAAGGTCTGATGAGATTTTGTATTCCGGAACCTATTCGAGGAGAGCGCTATAACGTGATGGAAAAGAAAGAGGAAAAATCCCATTAAAGTACTCGCATCGGCGTGCGCTGTGCTTGATAGATCGTTTTACGAACGTGATACGCGTGTCGTGGCGATTGAATTAATCGGTAAAATACTCGTTTTTTCAAATGCGCGGTTAACGATCAAAGGCAGAATTGTTGAGACGGAAGCATATTTTGGTTCTCAGGATCCGGCCAGTCATGCTTATCACGGCCGCACACCTCGTAATCAAGTGATGTTTGGTCCGCCGGGGTTTAGCTATGTTTATTTCACTTATGGTTTTCACCATTGCTTTAATGTGGTGACGGAGAAAGAAGGTACGGCGGGTGCTGTGTTAATTCGCGCGCTCGAACCGTTGGAAGGCATTGACGTGATGAAGGAACGCCGGCAAACGCAAGATATAGAGAATTTAACCAGCGGCCCGGGCAAATTAACCCAAGCGTTTGGCTTAACGCGTGATTATTCGGGCCTTGATTTAACGGGTCAACAGCTTTTTCTCGAAGGGGAAGTTTGCGAACAAACAAGCACCATTCAAGCAACGCCCCGTATTGGCATCAAGAAGGCAACCAAGGCTTTATACCGGTTTATTTTGAAAGATTCACCTTATGTATCCATTTAATCTAGGAGACTGCCCCATTGGCTTATGATGCGCGCGTGATCGAAGAACTGCATTCGCTCAACGACATCGTTGATGTGATTTCAAGCTACATACCTTTGAAACGTGCGGGGCGGGCTTTCAAAGCTTGCTGCCCGTTTCACCAGGAAAAAACGCCTTCTTTTCACGTCAATCCGGAAAGACAGATTTTTCACTGTTTTGGTTGCAGCGAAGGCGGGGATGTCATTGCCTTTGTGATGAAATATGAAAAACTGAGTTTTCCTGAAGCAGTTCAATTGCTGGCAAGGCGCGCCAACATGATATTGCCTGAATCGTCATCAGAGAAATCTGAAAAAAGTTTGGCCAATGTTTTTTATGAAATTTATGACGCAGCACAAGCGTTTTATCATCATCAATTTCTTAAGTCCGATGTTGCTTCATCCGCCAGAGCTTATTGGAAATCGCGGGGCTTTGGCGGCGAAGAAGCCAAGGCGTTTGGCATTGGATATGCGGCGCCTGATTGGCAGTTATTGTTGAATCATTTAACAGGCAAAGGTTTTCGGCAAGATGTTTTGGTGAAAAGCGGTGTCATCGCCAAGTCCAATCAAGGCCGGTTCTACGATTGGTTTCGCCACAGGCTGATTTTCCCCATTCGCAATACACAAGGCCGGGTCATCGCTTTTGGCGGCAGGGTCTTGAACGATGAAATGCCGAAATATTTAAACTCTCCGGAAACCGATATCTTTAAAAAAAGACGTGAATTCTATGGGTTACATTTGGCAAAGAAAGCATTGGTCGCACAAGGCGCTCATCGTTATATTTTAATTACGGAAGGTTACATGGATTGCATCCAGCTGCAAGCGGCCGGTTTCCTCAATACAGTGGCAACGCTTGGAACGGCACTCACCGAAGAACATGTGAGAATTTTAAAACGTTTTGCGGATGAAGCCGTTTTAGTTTACGACGGTGACCGGGCAGGGGAACAAGCCGCTTTGAGAAGCCTTGATATTTTCTTGACGGAAGGCTTGAGTGCGCGGGTGATTGGTTTACCGCACGGTCTTGATCCGGATGATTTTATTAGAAAACATGGCAAAGAAGCATTTGCCGAACAAATTAAACAAGCGCAAGATGTTTTTGATTTTAAGTTACAGGCGTTATTAAAACGCTACAGCAAAACGGATTCGTCCGGTTTACTAAAAATTACGAGCGAGTTCCTGGATACCCTCAGTAAAATTAATCATCAAGTATTGTTAGATCGTTATGTCAGGCGGTTAGCAGGCGTGTTGGGCGTGGAAGAGCGGTCGCTTCGGATTGAACTGGATAAGTTAAAATCAAAACAGAAAGTCAGTATTGTACGCAATGCCCCAACCATCAAACCAAAAGCCGCCGAACCGCCTTATGAGAAACTCTTGTTGAGTTATATTTTACATTATCCCCCGTACTTTGCGGAGTTCAAACAAACGTTGCCGCATTATCAGTTTCAAGGCGAGTTAAGCCGCGAATTATTTCAATCCATTGCTGAGGCATTGCTGGAAGATGCAGGTCACTTTTCAGGATCTCGTTTCATTAGCCAGCTTCCCAATTCATCGCTTCAGAAGTTTGTCAGTGAATTGTTGGTGGATGAATGGAGTGAAAAGGACCGTGAAAAAGGGTTCCGCGACTGCATTTTAAAGATGCAGCAGGTGGTTTTTAATCAAAACCTCCAAGATCTGCGTCATCGAATAGGCGATGCGGAACAGGCCGGTAATCAAGATTTAGTTGCTGCCTTAATGCAGGAATATAAGGAGTTATTAGCCTGTTCCAAGGTCAAAAGTCCTCCCGCCTAAAAAATACTACTGACGTTGTACGCCGCTTGTGTTATAATTCGCGCTTTGTCTGCGGTCCTTGCGTAACTTCTTGGCTGAATGCAATTTAGGGAAAAAATTGGGCGTGAGAATGAAAAGAAAAGCATCCAAAATTAAACGGAAGAAAAAAAAGCTCAAAGCTGTCAAAAAACGCACTAAAAGTGCTTGGAAGCAAAAAATTAAGAAATTAAAGCCGGCACCCCGCTTAAAAACCGCCGGTAACCCCTCTGCTAAAGGCATGGTTTTTAACAGCCAGCAAGACACGCGCGACAAAGAATCCTCACCGCAACCGTTAAGTAAAAAAGAAAAAGACTCCATCGGGAAATTTATTGCTCTTGGTAAGAAACAAGGTTATCTGACTTATGAGCAAATCAATAATTTGTTACCGCCTGAGATTACCGAATCCGAAAAAATTGAAGGCGTCATTGCTGCGCTCAATGAAAGCGCCATCGAAATTACCTCAACACCTATTCATCAGGAACGCAACGGCAGTAAAACAGAAGCCGGCAAAAAAGAAAAGGCCAAAGACGAATCGAGAGAAGCCGGCGATGAGTATGAGAAAGGCCGCATGGATGACCCGGTTCGATTGTATTTGCGGCAGATGGGTCAAATTCCGCTTTTAACACGCTCACAAGAAATTGAACTTGCCAAACGCATTGAAGCTGCTGAAAACGATCTGAAGAAGGCCGTTTATGAAATGCCGACGGTTCGAGGCGAAGTTTTAAATTTGGTTAATCAAATCCTGAATGGGGAAGTGAGTTTAGAATCCATTATTGAAGAGGACGAAGAAGATAAACTCATGGTGACCAAACGGCAGCTCAAAGGTTTAACCCGCCGCTTGAGGGCATCCCGTAAAGGCTCTCACAACGTGTCCCTTTTGATGCAGTTTAATTTGCACATTGCCATTGTTGAGCAAATTATCCGAATTATCAAACGTAAGCTTAGGATACTTGAGCGTAATCGTCAGCTGCTGAGCCGTACCAAAACACAAAAAGTGCGGGGCCAGAAAAGCCGTTTCCTCGAAGAAAATAGAGCCATCCTTCGTGATTTGGCGCAGCCCGAGAAAAAAGTACATGAACAAATGAAACTGGTGCAGCGCCGTGAAAGAGAATTGGCCAAAGCCAAGAAACTGCTGACAGCCGCTAACCTTCGATTGGTTGTCAGTATTGCCAAGAAATATACCAACAGAGGACTTTCGTTCTTGGATCTCATTCAAGAAGGCAACATTGGTTTGATGAAAGCAGTTGATAAGTTTGAGTATAAGCGCGGTTATAAGTTTTCGACTTATGCGACCTGGTGGATCCGTCAAGCGATCACGCGCTCGATTGCTGATCAAGCGCGTACTATTCGTATTCCGGTACACATGATTGAGACCATCAATAAATTTTTCCGCGCGTCCCGTCACCTGGTGCAAGAGACCGGGCGTGAGCCAACTCCGGAAGAAGTGGCGCGTGTCATGAAAATGCCGCTCGATAAAGTAAAAGGTATTTTAAAGATTGCCCAAGAACCGATCAGTTTGCAGACACCTATTGGTGATGAGGGTGATACACAATTTGGCGATTTTATCGAAGATAAATCGGCGATTTCACCTGCGAACGCCACTGCCTATTCCATGCTTAAAGAGCAAATGGATGATGTGCTTGAGACATTGACGGAACGGGAAGAAAAAGTTCTCAGACTTCGTTTTGGCATTGGCGACGGTTATCCGCGCACTTTAGAGGAAGTCGGTCAAATTTTTAATGTGACACGTGAGCGGGTCAGGCAAATTGAAGCCAAAGCGCTCCGTAAATTGAGACATCCGACGCGCTCCCGCAAGTTAAAGAATTTCTTGGATATCAAGCTCAGCGATTAATTGATTGCCGAGTTGGTTAGCCGTTGTCATCTGTAGTTGAAAACTCCTGCCGCATCCTTTAGAATTTCCTTCTATGGGACATAGCCTTTCAGCCAAGTCTTTATGCGCCGGTATTCACAAACCTTGCCAGGTACTTTTTTTTGTTAAATTTCCGCAACCCGGACATGTTAAAACACGCTTAGCACGTTCAATTGGCGCCGAAAAAGCCGCTCAAACATACCGATTACTCGCAGAAGCCAATTGGCTGCAACTCAAATCAATTCAGGGCATGAACGTTCACGCGCAAATTTTGTATGATCCGACACATTCGCTTGAATCCTTCAAAAGTTGGTTAGGGGAAAAAGAGACCCACTATGAAGCTCAAAGAGGTCGTGACTTAGGTGAACGGCTTCAAAATGCAATTGCAGGTGCGTTTCGTTCCGGCGTCCAAAAAGTCCTGGTGGTCGGTAGTGATACCATCAATTTGCAAAGCTGTTTATTGCGAACGAGTTTGGAAGTTCTGCACTGTTATGATGTGGTGCTGGGTCCGGCAAAAGACGGGGGATATTATCTGATTGGAATGAAATCATTCCACGCCGGTCTTTTTACGGCAATTCATTGGAGTGCGCCGGAGGTGCTCAAAGAGACCGTTGCTCGCATTAAAAAACTTCAATTGTCCTACCAGTTACTCACCGAGTTGGAAGATTTGGATGACATTGACAATTTAATGACCAAAGGGGGGTTAGCATGACAGTCAAACATAAAAGCCGTTCCCATTTAAGAAACGGAAAATCAAAAACAAGCACTGCTGATTTGGAAATTCATGTGAAAAAGCGTTATGCCGAAGGGGCTAAAACCAGACAAGCTGAACTTTGTTGCCCCGTGAGCTACGATACTCAGCACCTTAAAATGTTGCCCCAGGAAATTATTGAAAAGGATTATGGCTGCGGGGATCCTTCGCGGTATGTCCGTGAAGGCGATCTCGTGTTGGATTTGGGAAGCGGGGCCGGGAAAATTTGTTATATCGCTTCACAAATTGTTGGCAAGAAAGGCAGGGTGATCGGCGTTGATTTTAATCCGGCCATGTTGACGCTGGCACGAAAGTATCAAAGAGAAATGGCGCAAAAATTGGGATATGCCAACGTCCAATTTAAACGAGGCAAGATCCAGGATCTCAAAACGGATCTTGATTTAATAGATCGTTACCTGAGCGACCATCCGGTGAAATCCGCAGAAAATTACATGAATTTTGAGGCTGTTAAGAAACGATTAGCGGAAGAGAAGCCATTGATTGCGGATGAGTCGGTGACCGTGATCATTTCCAATTGCGTTCTGAATTTGGTGATGCCGAGTGACAAGCAGGCGCTTTTCTCGGAAATGCACCGTGTTCTCAAAAAAGGCGGGCGTGTGGCAATTTCTGATATTGTCTCAGATGAAATTGTGCCCGAATCGCTAAAGGAAGATCCGGCACTTTGGAGCGGTTGTATTTCAGGTGCTTTTCAAGAAAGGGAATTCCTTCAGGCTTTTGAAAAAGCCGGTTTTTACGGCATTCAAATTGAGAAAAGAGACGAGAAGCCATGGCGGACGGTCCAGGGAATCGAATTTCGCTCTGTGACTGTGACGGCTTATAAAGGTAAAGAAGGCCGGTGTTGGGAACGCCATCAAGCCGTGGTATATCGCGGTCCTTGGAAACAAGTAACGGATGATGATGGGCACGTCTTAAAACGAGGCCTCAGAACAGCCGTGTGTGATAAGACTTTTCAAATCTACGCCAAGGCGCCTTATGCCAAAGATATGATTTTAATCGAACCTCACAAAACAATTCCCTTGTCGAAAGCAAAGGCCTTCGACTGCCAAAACGGCGCAGAACGTGATCCGCGTACGACCAAAGGGTTACGGTATCGGGAAACTTCAAGTGCTGTGTCCACTTGTCTAGAAGGAGGTTGTTGTTAAAAAGCCGTTATGAATCAGTTTGCCCGAAAAATAAACGATCTGAATTATTCGCTCCGAAAAAACAGCATCGAAATCTTGCAAGTGAATTTAGGCAAACTTTGCAACCTCACTTGCTCCCATTGCCATGTTGAATCCGGTCCCGGCAAAACGCGTGAGAACATGGGCCGCGAAACGGCTGATGCCGTGATCCGTTCGTTTGATCGATTTCCCATTCATACTGTTGATTTAACGGGCGGCGCACCGGAACTGAATCCTCATTTCAAATGGATTGTCCGGGAAGCGCGTCAACGGCACTTGCACGTCATCGATCGTTGTAACCTGACTATTTTCTTTGAACCAGGCTATCAAGATTTGCCGGATTTCCTTGCCGAAAACGAAGTCGAAATTGTAGCGTCTCTCCCGTGCTATTCGCGCGAGAATGTTGACGGACAGCGTGGTAAGGGCACTTTTGATCGTTCCATTGAGGCCCTGCAATGGTTGAATCGATTAGGTTACGGTCAAGCCGGATCAAATTTGAAATTAAATTTAGTTTACAATCCGGTAGGCGCTCATTTGCCGCCGTTACAGGAAAAATTGGAAGCCGATTATAAGCATTTTTTAAGCCAAGATTTCGGCATCGTTTTTGATCATCTTTATACCATTACCAACATGCCTATGACCCGCTACGAAAGATTTCTAAAAGCAACCAAAGCTTTTGATTGTTATACGGATTTATTGATAACGCATTTTAATCCCGCTACGTTGGATGATTTAATGTGCCGCCGGACGATCAGCGTTAGTTGGGACGGTTTTTTATATGATTGTGATTTTAACCAAATGTTAGACCTGAAAATAGGCGGGGGAGAACCGTTAACCATTCAAAATGCTCAACCTGCCGATATGGAAAACAGGGAAATCGTAACAGCGCATCACTGTTTTGGCTGTACGGCCGGCGCCGGTTCTAGTTGCCGGGGGGCTTTAACCAGCGTCTCAGAACTCAAATGAAGATTTCGATCATCATTCCCGCTTTAAATGAAGCAAAAAGTATTCAACAAACTCTCGTGTGTGTTGCCAAACAGCTGCAAAACGACCAATTAATCGTTGTAGACGGTGGCAGCAGTGATCAAACAGTAGCTTTGGCTAAGCCGTATGCTTCAGTGATCGCAGCCCCGCGCGGCAGGGCTGCTCAGATGAATGCGGGTGCCCGGGCGGCGTCCGGTGATGTTCTTTTGTTTTTACATGCTGACACGCTCTTGCCCGCCAATGGTTTAGCGCTTATCAGAGCAGCGTTTGAAAACGCAGCATGTGAGGCTGGCCGCTTCAGAATGCAATTTGATGACAAAAATTGGCTGCTCGAATTTTACCAACTCCATACCCGGTTTCATTTTTTTTCATATGGTGATCAAGCCTTCTTTGTCAAACGACCGCTATTTGAACAACTCAAGGGATTTCGGGAAGATGTTCCGTTTGAAGACATTGATTTTTATAAGCGGTTGAGGATGGTTGCAAAACCTTGTATTATAAGAGCATCCGTAGTCACCTCGGCCCGTCGGTTTCGAGCCATGGGATCAACGGGCCAAAAGTTAATTAATCTTTGGCTTGTTACGTTATATTATTTAGGTTTCAATGTTCTGCCTTTGAAGCAAAAGCTATATCCTGATATTCGTTAAATGAAAGCAAGGAGAGACGTGATGAAAAAATCGGTATTTTATCTAGCATGTCTCATTGGCCTCGTTTTATTTCAAGGAACACCCCTTTTAGCTGCTCTTGATCATGATGAAGAACCAACCGAAACAAGTGCGGCTTTACCGCTTGTCGAACCAAAACTACCACCGGAAGAAGAGCCGTCTGATTCAAGGGAAGAAAAAGACGATACGGAAAAGAACGAAACGAAAGACGAAGCGGTTGAAGTTGTTGCCGGACCTGCAGCGGCTTTGCCTTCGGCGTCTGTGATGCTGCCCAGCACGGAACCGGACGAAGATGTGATTATCATGAAAGCATCCGAGCCCGATTATGCTGACATGGAAGATTATGAAGCGATTCAGATGGCGGTCAAGAAGCTCCGTGCCACCAACCCGAAATTAGCGGACCGCTTAGAAGAAATTGCCAGAGATTTAGCTTGGTACGTCTCTTAAAACGGAAAAAATTTGGTTTTTATCTGTTAAAGACCCTAGAAATAATCTTTATTTCGGGGTCTTTTTTTTGTTATCCTATAAGGCTATTAGGAGATACGGCCATGCCGTCTATGCCTCAAAACAGATTAGCGCAAGAAAAGAGTCCTTATTTACTTCAGCACGCCAATAACCCGGTGGATTGGTATGCTTGGGGTGAAGAAGCTTTTCAAAAAGCGAGATCAGAAAACAAGCCCATTTTCTTGTCGATTGGGTATTCCACATGTCACTGGTGTCATGTCATGGAAAAAGAGTCGTTCACGAACCCATCCATTGCCGATTTGCTGAATCAAAATTTTGTTTCCATTAAGGTTGACCGGGAAGAGCGCCCCGATATCGACCACATTTATATGCAGGCGGTGATGGCGATGAGCGGATCAGGCGGATGGCCCATGAGCGTTTTTTTGACACCGGATTTAAAACCTTTTTACGGGGGTACTTATTTTCCGCCCGAGGATCGCTGGGGAAGACCCGGGTTCACCACGCTTTTAAATGCCATCCACCAGAAATGGCAAACAGAAAGAGAGGCCATTGACAAGGCAGGCGATGAATTAACCAGAGCGATCCAACAAGGGATCGAACGGCGCATGGACAAAACCAATCAACCGATCGATGCCAAAATTACTCTAGCTTTTGCCGAACAGATGCTAAACCAATTTGATTTCGAGTTTGGAGGGTTTGGAGAGGCACCCAAGTTCCCGCGTTCTCATACGATTGCCATGCTGTTAAGAGTTTGGCACAAACATCCAGACCCTCAATGGTGGCGCTTAATTGAATTAACATTAGACCGGATGGCTGAGGGCGGGATCCATGATCAATTGGGCGGCGGTTTTCATCGTTATTCGACAGATCGGGAATGGCATGTACCTCATTTTGAGAAGATGCTTTATGATCAGGCATTGATCGCAAAAGTGTATTTGGAAGCTTATCAAGCCAGCGGTCAGAAGAAATATGCAGATGTGGCAAGATCAATTTTGGACGACGTGCTCGCAAACCTGACGGACGCGGGCGGCGGATTTTATTCGGCTGAGGATGCCGATAGTCCGATTGATTTTGAGCACCCGCATGAAAAGAAAGAAGGCGCTTTTTATGTGTGGTCCGAAAATGAAATTTTAAAACACCTAGGCGAAGAAAAAGGACGTTTGTTCAGTTATGTCTATGGCATCAAACCAAACGGGAATGCATCAGCGGATCCGCATGGGGCATTTTTGAACCGGAATATTTTGACTTTGAAGCACCAGCCGGCAGACGCCGCCAAGCAGTTTAACTTACCGATTGAAATTGTCCGTCGCCAACTCGAAGACAGCCGAATCAAACTTCTTGAAGTCCGTCGTCAAAGACCAAGACCTCACTTGGATGACAAGATCTTAACGGATTGGAATGGTTTGATGATCTCAACCTTTGCATCGGCTCATCAAGCGCTGGGAGAAGAGAAATATCAGCGCTCAGCCCGGAAAGCAGCCGATTTTATTTTAGAAAAGATGAAAAATAAACAGGGCCGTTTGATGCACCGGTACCGTGACGGAGACGTGCAAATCACAGGCTTCTTGGATGATTATGCATTTTTCACACTCGGACTGATCGATTTGTATGAAAGCACTTTTGACGCCCGTTATTTAAAAGAGGTAAAATTTCTGGCGCATGAACTCGTTCGTTTATTCTGGGATCAACTGTCAGGCGGGTTTTTCTTAACCGCAAACGATTCTGAAAAATTGATTGCACGAACGAAAGAAGTTTACGACGGTGCGATACCGTCCGGTAATTCGGTGGCTGCATTTGTTTTATTGAAAGCAGGACGTTTATTGAATGATGCTTCGCTTGAAGCAAGAGGCAGAGAAACCATCGAGGCTTTTACTGCCGAACTGAAGCATTTTCCGGGCGGTTATCCTTACATATTGATGGCGCTTGATTTTCTGTTAGGTCCAACGAAAGAAATTGTGATTGCGGGGAAAGCAGATTCGCCCGAGACCAAACAAATGATTCAAACCGTTCGTTCGTTGTTTATGCCTAACTGCGCTGTCTTATTTCATCCCGAAAACGGAGAATCTAAGGAACAAATCGAAAAACTTTCACCGTTCATTGCCAAGCAAACCATGCAAGATCATAAAACCACCGCTTATGTTTGTGAAAATTATGTCTGTAAAGAGCCGATTCATGATGCGGCTCGTTTAACATTATTGCTTCAGAGTTCAAATCAACCGGGGGATGTATGACCAATCCGCATGGAGAACCTTTTTCAATTTGGCTCGTGTTTTTAATGGGTTTGGGACTCAATTTAACGCCTTGTGTTTACCCCATGCTTTCAGTCACCATTTCACTATTTAGCCCTAAAAAAGACGTGCCCGGCGGCCGCCTAGCTTCTTTTCTCAAGGCCTGTGTTTATGTATTGGGCATCGCGGTGATGTACAGTACTTTGGGCGTGGCGGCCGCGCTCACCGGTGAAATGTTCGGCTCACTGCTTCAAAGTACCGTTGTTTTGGTTGGGCTTGCCGTTTTGCTGTTTGTCTTGGCGCTCAGCATGTTCGGCATTTACACATTTCAAATGCCCGCATGGCTTTTAAATCGTCTGGCAAACCAAAAACAAGCCAATTTTCTTGGTATTTTTGTTTCAGGCTTATGCGTGGGCATCTTTGCCGCACCTTGTATCGGACCGCCCGTGATTGCACTTTTGACATATGTCAGCACTTTAGGTGACCCTGTTTTTGGTTTCCGGCTTTTCTTTATCATGTCACTCGGACTTGGGTCGCCCTATTTATTATTGGCAACTTTTTCGGGCTGGATGAAAAAATTACCCAAGTCGGGGGTCTGGTTGGTCTGGATCGAGCATGCTTTTGGTATTATTTTATTGGCCTTGGCACTTTTTTATTTATTGTCCGCTTTTCAACCCCGTTGGATCAGCCATTTACCGATCTTTTCTTTTCTCGCCGGCGGTATTTACTTGGGATTTCTTGATCGGACAGGCCATTTGTCCAAAAGCTTCACGCAATTTAAGCATGCAAGCGGAATAGCAGCCATTTGTGTCAGCATTGGTTTATTCATGGCGCTTCCTAGGCAATCTCTTGCCTGGGAGGTTTACGATCCTTCCCAATTGGCATCGGCGCAAGCCAATCATCAACCTGTGATTCTGGATTTCTATGCGGATTGGTGCATTCCATGTCACGAACTCGATCGCTACACTTACTCAGATGAAAACGTCATGCAGGCATTGTCTTCTTTTAAAAAGCTGAAGATTGATTTAACTCGAATGGGTTCCCCGGAGTCGGTGGAAATGGTAGAACGTTTTAACTTGGTCGGGGTGCCTACCGTGATCTTTCTAGATGCGGCCGGCAAAGAAGTGCCCGAAACACGTATTTCCGGTTTTGTTACGCCGGAAGAATTATTAGAAATTATTTCACATATTCCGGCGGCGGAGTCATCCGCCTCATGACGCGTTCAGTGACAACACAATCACTCAAAGTTTTGACGTTGGCCAGCCGGCAGGCTGAAACCATGGTCCGCCTCATCGAACGTTCGGGGCATATTCCTATTTCAGCGCCTGTGATGCGGCCGGTTCCGCTTGAAAAAAATGAGGCGCTTCACACATTCGTGCAGAAATTTATGGCTGGGGAAGTTGACATGATGATTTTCTTAACCGGCATGGGAACCGAAGTGCTGTTGGATGTGTTAAAGAGCCGCTATACGGAGAGTGAAGTGGTTAGTCGTCTCAATCAGGTCACGCTCATTGCCAGAGGGCCCAAGCCCCTTCATGTTTTAAAACAAATGGGTGTGATGGCAGTTCTGATGGTGCCGGACCCTAATACATGGCGTGATATCCTGCAAGTTTTGGATGAAAATGAAATGAGCATTTCTGTGGCTGGTCGAACGGTGGCATTGCAGGAATACGGCAATCCGAACTTTCCTTTAATTCAAGAACTGGAAATGCGCCAAGCCACGGTCTTCCGTGTCCCGCTTTATCAGTGGGCACTTCCTGAAGAAACGCAGCCGATCAAGGAGTTAATCCAAAACATTTTGACAGGGGAGGCAGAAGCGCTTTTAATCACTTCATCTACTCAGATTCATCATCTTTTTCAAGTTGCCGCCGAGATGAATGTCGCGGATGCTTTGACAACATCACTCAATCAAATGATCATTGGATCTATCGGTCCCATGAGCTCGCAAGCGGTCGTATCTCATGGTGTTCAAGTCAGTTTTGAATCTACACTCAATACCATGGAAGATTTGATCCATCAATTGAATCGTTCTCTTGACACGCCATCGAAAACCAAGCCGATCACCGCCCAGTTTGTGGGCCCGAGAGAAAAGGGGCAAAAGTTTCAGCCGGAGATTGCGCTTCTTGAATCGCCTTTTTTGAAAGCATGCCGCTTAGAAAGTGTGCCTTATACGCCAGTATGGCTGATGCGCCAAGCGGGTCGTTATATGAAGTCATACCGCGATTTACGGAATCGGGTTCCTTTTATCACGCTTTGCAAGGATCCGGATCTTGCGGCAGAAGTGACGGTTCATGCCCAGGAAACCATCGGGGCGGATGCCGCCATTATTTTCTCAGACATTCTTTTGATGGTGGAGCCTTTGGGCTTTGATTTGACTTATGCCAAACATGACGGTCCCGTGATTGCGGACCCTATCCGCGATCAAAAACAAGTATTGAATTTACCCGATTTTGACCCGGTGTCATCGCTCAGCTTCTTATATGAAGCCATTCGCAAAACGCGCCGCCACCTCAAACCTCATATCCCGCTGATCGGATTTTCAGGCGCCCCTTTCACGCTGGCTTCTTATTTGATTGAGGGCGGCTCATCAAAAAGTTTTAGTCACACCAAAACGTTAATGTACACCTCTGAAGAGGCATGGCATCTCCTAATGGAAAAATTGGTTCGTTTGATCGCCGCCTACTTAAACGCTCAGGTTGATGCCGGCGCACAAGCGCTCCAGCTATTTGACAGTTGGGTTGGCTGTTTGGGGCCGGACGATTATGAACGATATGTTTTACCGCACATGAAAGTTTTGTTCCACACGCTCGGGCATCGTGTGCCCGTGATTCATTTCGGGACCAATACGAGCAGCCTCTTGACTTTGATGCGCCAAGCAGGCGGTGATGTGATCGGCCTTGATTTTCGCATGGCATTGGATGAGGGGTGGCAGCGCGTCGGTTTTGACAAAGCAGTTCAAGGCAATCTGGATCCGCTGGTTTTATGCGGGCCGGTCAAAGCAATGGAACGTAAAGTTAAATTGATTCTTGAACAAGCCGGGGGCCGTCCCGGCCACATTTTTAATTTGGGGCACGGTATTTTGCCGCAAACACCGGTAGAAAACGTTATTCATTTAATCAAAACGGTTCATCAATTCTCTCGTGTGTCATGACACCTAAAAAGATTGCTATCATTGGAGCCGGTATTTCAGGCCTTGCATGCGCTTATCGCTTGCAGGAATTACAGGCTAAAGAGAAAGTGCCGCTCGAGATTCATTTATTTGAAGCCGGTCAAAGACTGGGTGGTGTGATTCAAACGGTGAAAAGGGATGGTTTCTTGTTGGAAGGGGGGCCGGATGCGTTTATTTCTGATCAACCTTGGGGACTCAAACTGATTGAGCGTCTCGGTTTAACCTCAGAAATTGTGAACACTTCTCCTGAGAACCGCCAGAGTTTTGTAGCGAAAGGCAATCGATTGATTCCGCTCCCTAAGGGATTCTATTTAATCGCGCCGACTCATTTCACCTCTTTTCTCCTCAGTTCACTGGTATCTTGGCAGGGAAAGATCCGGATGATGTATGAATGCTTTATTCCGCCCTCCGATCAAGCGGCGGACGAAAGTGTGGGATCCTTTGTCCGCCGTCGATTTGGCCAAGAAGCGCTGGATCGGATTGCGCAGCCGATGCTTGCGGGTATTTATACGGGGGATCCCGACCGGTTAAGTTTAAGGGCTACGGTTTCCCGATTTTTAAAATTAGAAAAAGACTACGGCAGTGTTATCCGCGGGTTACTGGCCAGTAAGATCGTGAAAAAGAAAAATCCTGTGACGGATGCAAGCGGCCCGCGCTACAGTTTATTTTTATCTTTCAAACGTGGCATGCAGACCTTGACGGATGCATTAATCAATCAATTGAATCAAACACAAGTGCATTTAAAAACACGCGTCCAATCCCTGACTTATTCACGTTCCAAAGACCTTTTCACGCTTCACACTGAAGCAGACGGGCTGCTTGCTTTTGACGCGGTTTGTTTGGCTTTGCCGGCCTATCAAAGCGCTAAAATCCTTGCCAATGAATTACCGGAAGTGAGTCAATGGCTCAGTCAAATTAAATATGAATCGGTAGCAACCATTAATTTTGCGTTTGAGCGAAAAGACTGCCGTCACCGGCTCAATGGATTTGGTTTTGTTGTGCCGCGAGTCGAAAATAAATCTCTCGTTGCTTGTTCTTTTAGCAGTAATAAATTTGCTCATCGTGCACCGGAAGATAAAATATTATTGCGTGCATTTGTCGGCGGCGCTTTTGGCCGCCATGTTTTTGAGTATGATGACGAGACGCTTGCTAGGAAAGCATTTGCTGATTTGAGCGTGTGGTTAAAAATCGACGCAAAACCGTTGTTTGCACAAATAACGCGTTATCCCCGCACCATGGTTCAATATGAAGTAGGACACCGCGCACTTGTTGATCAAATCATGAATAGAACTGATGGGTGTGCAGGTTCGGCCGGGCGTTTATGTTTAACCGGCAGTGCTTATCCGGGGGTAGGGATTCCTCAGTGCATACATGATGCCGAGTTAAAAGCCGAATCAATGTTTGAATGTTTGTATCAGAAAAAAGAATCTCTTCAGAATCAATTAATCTAATCAGTCAATCAAAGGAGAGCAAGATGGGGAATTTAGCAGCGGGTAAACCGGCACCTCTTTTTACGTTGTCTGCCAATGACGGCCGGAAAGTGGCGCTCAAAGATTTTCAAGGCAAGAAACGTGTGGTGCTTTATTTTTATCCGAAGGATGACACGCCGGGGTGTACGGTTGAAGCTTGCGGTTTTCGTGATCACCATAAGCAAATCGAAAACGAGTCTGCCGTGGTGTTAGGCATCAGCCCGGATGGTGTAGATCGTCATCAAAAATTTATCGAGAAATTTAAACTCCCGTTCTTGCTTTTGGCGGATGAAGCCAAGGAAGTCTGTCAGAAATACGGCGTTTGGGTCAAGAAAAGCATGTATGGCAAGTCTTATATGGGAGTGGCACGTACGACTTTTATCATCGGCAAAGATGGTAAGATTGAGAAAATCTATGAAAAGGTTAAACCCGAAGGCCATGACAAAGAAGTCTTGAGTTTTTTAAAGGAAGCCTCTTCATGAAGTCGTATCGTGAATATCTTTGGATGAATACCCAAAAGCGGCGGGACTATATCAATATTACGCCCCAAGTGGAAGCGGTGATTCAGAAATCAGGCGTCCGGGAAGGCTTGGTGCTCGTCAATCCGATGCACATCACGGCGAGTTGCTACATTAATGATGACGAATCCGGTTTGATTAAAGATTTTGACGATTTTCTGGAGAGAATAGCACCTTATGATGTAAAAGGTTATCGTCATCACCAAACGGGTGAAGACAACGGGGATGCCCATATGAAGCGGCAGCTTTTTGGGCGCGAAGTTGTCGCGGCCATTACCGACGGAAAGCTTGATTTTGGTCCTTGGGAACAAATCTTTTATGCTGAGTTTGACGGCAAGCGGAAAAAAAGAATACTGGTTAAAGTGATCGGCGAATAAAAACAGGTGCTAGGGGTCAGGGATTAGTGGTTAGGATTATCTCAATCATGCTGAAAAAGTGTATCGCTTTTTCTGAGTATCCCTTAAAATATATAATGAACTTAAGATGATGTCAGTTTGCCATAGGTTTGTGACCCTAAACCCTGACACCCGGCCCCTGATTATTAGGGCCCTTAGCTCAATCTGGTTAGAGCAGGGCGCTCATAACGCCTTGGTTGGAGGTTCAAATCCTCCAGGGCCCATACTTCGACGCGACCTTCGGCCTGCTCAGTATTGAAGGCCGAGTCGAAGAATTGTGATTGAGGATTTGAAGTGAGCACCTGTTTTCAAACATGACTTAATGCCATGTTTGAAGGTGCGAGTGGCCGACCTGAAACGAGCGAAGGGAGTGGAAGGCGCCAAATCCTCCAGGGCCCAGCTTCATTTTGCTTCTGGCAAAATGAAGCAGAGCAATCGAAAATCGAGAATTGAAAATAGATTTTCGATTGCGTTTCGCAGAAATGTTTCAGATTAGAAAGAATATATGTTTAGTTCTAGAATGCAGATAATACGCCGGTTAGCTTTTGCTTTCGCGCTCATGCTCCTGTGTACTAACACCGCAGGATGGGCTGGTGAGTTTCTGACATCAGTGACAGGTAAAATTGTGAAGGTGAGTCCGCGTGAACATGAATTGCAAGTGGGTGAAATAAACGCTTCAACCGGTGTACTGAGAATTCTGAAGATCAAACTTCAATTCTCAACGCGGTTTATTGGTGTCCAAAATTTAAGCGATCTTAAAGTAGATGATATGGTGTTGGTTGATTTTGAACAAGCGCCCGGGGGGCAATTTTTAGCTCAAACGATAGAAGCTTATCCGGCCGCCAAAACCGCTTCGGCAGATGCTAGTTCGTCTGATATTGACCGGGCGACGGGTTTAACATGGTAAAACCAAAGGAAAACTGTTTGTGAAAATACTTCGGACCTACTGTTTAAAAGAATTAACAGTTCCTTTTATGCTGTCGATCGCGCTTTTTACGTTTATTTTCCTGGTTGGAAATTTGGTGAAATTGGCGGATCTCTTAGTCAATAAGGGCGTTAATTTTTTGGATATTATTAAGATTCTGATTTTAATGCTCCCACAAATCATTATTTTTGTGCTGCCGACCAGTGCTTTGGCTTCGGTTTTATTGGTGTTCGGTGGATTTGCTCAAAATAATGAAATTACCGCCATGAAAGCGAGCGGTATCAATGTTCTCAAAGTGATGCTGCCCATTATGTTAATTGCTTCGCTGATGAGCGTTGTTGTTTTGTTGTTTGTAGATCAAGTGCAGCCTCGTGTCCGGCATATGTACCGCTCCATGATCCGTGATTTGGTGGTCCAACGTCCGGATGCATATATTGAAGCAGGACGATTCGTCAAAGTTTTTCAAGGTTATATTATTCGTGTTCAAGAAGTGGAGGGCAAACAACTCAAAGGTGTAACGATTTTTCAGCCGGAGGAGGGGAAACCGACCCGGACGATTATGGCGGAACGCGGTGAGCTTGTGACATCGCCGGATCAAAAAACATTGTCCATTAAATTATATAATGGGATCAGCGACGAACCTAGCCCTGACAATCCCGACGTGCTTTACAAACTTAATTTTGATACCTTTGAACTGCCTTCCATGAGTTTGTCTGATAATCCAAATCACCAAACCAAAAGGAAATTAAAAGACATGTCCCTCAATGAGCTGATCCACATTCTGAGGACTATGCAAGAATACAGGCATAATTTGGAAATTAAGGGATGGCAGCAAAGCGATGTGCAAAAAGATGTCACTAGTTTAACGCTTGAATGTAAAGCAGAAGTCCAAAGCAAAATTGCATTCTCGTTTGCCACTTTTAGTTTTGTTTTGGTAGGATTACCCTTAGCCATTATTACAAGGCGCGGGGAAGCCATCGTGAGTTTTGTTCTCTCCATGTTAGCGGTGGCTGGTTATTATGTGCTGACCATTGCGGGGCGTTCGTTAGCCATCAAAGGGGTTATGCCGGCATTTGCCGCCCTTTGGTTTCCTAATTTTATCTTGGTGGGCCTGGCTGTTTTTTTTATGTTTAAAGTTATCCGTCTTTAGTTTTCATGATATAATAAGCTTTGTTGTTCTTTGAGAAGGCTTTTTTTGGCAGATGATCGCTGTCCGCCTTAGGTGGATGGAGGAAAGTCCGAACTTCGTAGGGTACAGTGCCCCGTAACACAGGGTGGGGATGGGTAAAACCCGTTCTTAAGGAAAGTGCCACAGAAACCAGACATCCTAAGCGTAGGCGTTAAGCAATAAGCGTTAAGTCAAAGATAATTTTACTTACCGCTCATTGCTTGACGCTTATCGCTGGATAAAGATGAAACGGTGGTGTAAGAGACCACCGCCCGAGAGGTAACTCGAAGGGCAATCCTTCGATTCGTCCGTTGCACGGACTCACTCAGGATTCTAAAACTGGGTGTCATCGAAGATTGACTTTCGGCAATGCTTAGATGAGTAGTCCTGAGCGTAGTCGAAGGGCAAGGTAAACCCCGCTGGAAGAAAGACAGAAAAAGATGTTCGCTCGCCTAAAAAACATCGAGCCAGACGTTACCCGCGTCAAGCATCTAGGTTTGTCGAGAGACCTTTGTTGCAAAACAAAGGCCAGATAGATGATCATCATTTCAGTGGTCAGGTGACAGGGGCCAGGCGACAGGATAAAATTTAATCCTAGCTCCTGTTCCCTAATACCTGATCCCTGAAGTACAGAATTCGGCTTATGCCAGAAAAAGCCTTCTTTTTTTATCAGGAATGCGTTGATTCCGGTTGTTTTGACTTGACTTAAAGATTGGCTTCTTGTATATTTTTAAAAATTACGAATACCTTTTAATCTGGTCCTGTGAGGCCGGGAAAGGATAGAAATGAAAGACAAAACGTCGAGATTAACCCGTCTGTGCCTATAAAGGGCGACGGGTTTTTTTGTGTCTTGACACGGTTTGCTTTCACGCCTGTTCCAACCCGCCAACAGTTTATATGCAAACAAAAACAGTCCTAAATGCAGACGAAGTCAAGAAAGCGATCACGCGGATTTCGCATGAAATCTACGAGCGCCATCATGATTTAAAACGGCTGGCCTTAATTGGTATTCGTACCGGAGGCGCTATCTTGGCCAAGCGTTTTCAAGCGCAAATTGAAACAATGACCGGACAGAAAATACCGCTCGGACTTCTGGATATCACACTTTATCGGGATGATTTGAGCGAAGTGGGGCCGCAGCCGGACATTGGCAAAACAGAAATTGATTTTGATGTTTCGGGCAAAACAATCATTTTAATTGATGACGTCCTCTACACCGGGCGCACCATCCGTTCCGCGCTGGATGCCATCATTGATTTTGGCAGACCGACCTGTATTCAACTCGCGGTTTTTGTTGATCGGGGCCATCGGGAGTTTCCGATCAAGCCTGATTTTGTCGGTAAAAACATTCCAACGGCTCCTGAAGAGCAGGTGGTGGTCAAGCTCCAAGAGACAGACAAAATAGACGAAGTGGTTGTGATGACGCAAAAGGATGTGACGTCATGAGCGGCTGGACTCGCAAAGACTTAGTTGGCATTGTAGATCTGAGCGCAGCGGAAATTGGAACGGTGCTCGATACGGCTAAATCACTTCAAGAAATTTCAACGCGCTCCATCAAGAAAGTACCAACCTTACGGGGCCGGACGATTGCAAATTTATTCTTTGAGCCAAGCACACGTACCCGGATTTCGTTTGAATTGGCAGAAAAAAGATTGAGTGCTGATATTCTCAACATAACCGGGTCCACATCCAGTACGGCAAAAGGAGAACTTTTAAAGGACACCATCCGCAATATTGAATCACTCAAAGTGGACATGGTGGTCATCAGGCATTCCTGCACGGGCGCACCGCATCGCTTGGCTGAAGCGCTCAATGTCTCCGTCGTCAATGCGGGCGATGGGATTAACGAACATCCAACGCAAGCATTGCTGGATATGTTTACCATCCGTGAGAAGAAGGGAAGATTAAAAGGCCTCAAAGTACTCTTTGTGGGCGACATCTTACACAGCCGTGTTGCGCGTTCCAATATATGGGGTCTCACCAAAATGGGAGCTTCGGTTGTCTTATGCGGACCCAAAACATTGCTGCCGCCTCGCATCGAAGAATTGGGCGTCACTGTCACGACGAATTTGCGCGAAGCGGTGAAAGATGCCGACGTCATTAACTTGCTCAGGATTCAAAAGGAACGCCAGGACCAATCTTTCTTTCCCAGCATTCGGGAATATGCGATTGCTTATCAAATTAATTCTGAGATTCTGAAAAAAGCCAAACCGGATGTACTCATCATGCACCCGGGACCGGTGAACCGCGGCATCGAGTTGTCCAGCGAAGTGGCGGATGGGCCTTATTCGGTGATTTTAGATCAAGTGACAAACGGCTTGGCAATTCGGATGGCGGTGTTGTATTTATTAAGCGGTGCCAAATCAATTGAGAGCAAGAAGGAATAAAGATGGACGTCATTATTCAAAATGCAAAAGTGATCGATCCTAAAAATAAAACCAACGCGGTTTTGGATCTATATATCAAACGCGGCAAAATTGCGGAGCTTAAAAAAGATATCCAAGCCAAAGACGTGCCGGTGTTGGACGCAAAAAATCTGTGTTTGATCCCCGGCTTAATTGATCTGCATGTCCATTTCAGAGAACCCGGCTATGAACAAAAGGAAACCATTACCACCGGCGCCTTAGCGGCTTTAAAGGGAGGCGTGGTGGCAGCTGTCACCATGCCGAATACGGATCCGCCCTGCGATCACCACAGTGTGGTTGATAATATTATCCGGAAAGCTCGGGAAGTGCCGTTTCATATTTTTCCGGCCGGAACCATCAGTCAAGGCCGTGCGGGTAAATATTTATCCGAAATGGTTGATCTCAAACGTGCCGGTATTTGGGCTGTGAGTGATGACGGTGATTGGGTGGGGGATTCGCTTCTCATGCGGCGCGCCTTAGATTATGCTTCTATGCTGGATTTGCTTGTGATCACGCATGCCGAAGATCATCGCTTAAGTGCCGATGGTGTCATGACAGAAGGCCTTGTGTCTACCAAATTAGGACTGCGAGCCAAACCCAACGCAAGTGAAGACGTGGCAGTAGCGCGCGATATCGAACTCGCACGCCTGACGGGCGCGCGGCTTCATATCGCTCATATTTCTACGCGAGGCGCCCTTGATTTTGTGCGGCGTGCCAAATCACAAGGATTGCTTGTGACCTGTGAGGTAACGCCTCATCACTTTGCTTTAAGTGATGAAGCTCTGGTTCGCTACGATACCAATTTCAAAATGAATCCGCCCTTACGTTCGGAAGAAGACCGAAAAGCCATGGTTGAAGGCTTGAAAGACGGGTCCATCGATGCCATTGCGACCGATCACGCACCGCACACGCAAGAAGAAAAAATGCTTGAGATTGATCACGCCCCCTGCGGTGTCCTGGGTGTCGAAACTTCCTTCGGGGTGGCGATGACGGAACTTTATCATAAAAAAGTTTTGTCCTTTGAAGAAATCATTCATAAAATGTCGGTGCGCCCAGCGGAAATTCTAAAGTTGCCGGCTCAATTTGGCCAAATCCGGGTGGGTGATAAGGCCAATGTGACTTTGGTGGCTCCCGATCATGAATGGGTGGTCGATCCGGCCAAATTTGCTTCCAAAAGCAAGAATTCCTGCTTTATCGGGCAAAAATTAAAAGGCAAGGTCATGGCAACGGTTTGTGACGGTAAATTGTGGCAATGGGAAAAAATATCATGAAAGCATACTTAGCGCTGGAAGACGGGTTGGTATTTGAGGGCGAAGGATTTGGTGCGGTCGGTGAGACGGCAGGTGAAGTGGTGTTTAACACGTCCCTCATTGGTTATCAGGAAATTCTGACGGATCCTTCATACAAAGGTCAGTTAGTGACCATGACCTATCCGCACATTGGTAATTACGGCATTAATCAAGCGGACGAAGAATCAGCCAAGCCCCACGTAAGCGGTTTCATTATCAAAGAACTGAGTCCCATTGTCAGCAATTGGCGCTCTGAAAAAACTTTAGATGTTTATTTAAAAGAACACCGCATTGTTGGGATTCAAGGTATTGATACGCGGAAGTTGGTGAAACATTTAAGAGATGCAGGCGCAAAAAAAGGCATCATTTCAACGCAGGCAGGTGACCCCAAAAAATTAGTTCAAAAAGCAAAAGATTCCGAAGACATTGTCGGCGTGGATATGGTGAAACGCGTTACGTGCGCGAAGCCTTATGAATTCAAGGAATCAATTCCGGCCGAATTTGATTGGCCGATCGGAAATCGGCTTAAGATTTGCAATGAGAAGAGCCAAGGCAAACGGTTGTCGGTGGTTTGTATTGATGGCGGTATTAAATTTAATATCTTGAGGAAACTGAACCAGCATGGTTTTCAGGTGAAAGTGGTACCCGCCAGCACGTCGGCTCAGGACATCCTGGCTGCGAAACCGGACGGTATTTTCTTGTCCAACGGACCGGGTGACCCCGAAGCTGTTCCTTATTTGATTGAAACAGTGCGCCAGTTAATCGGTCAGAAACCTATTTTTGGCATTTGCTTGGGTCATCAGATCTTAGGCTTGGCCCTGGGTGCTAAATCCTTTAAATTAAAGTTCGGGCACCGGGGCGGTAATCATCCGGTGATGGATCTTAAAACCAAACGCATTGAAATTACTTCTCAAAACCATGGGTTTGCCATTGATGAAAAAACTTTACCCGAAGGAGAAGTGGAAGCCACGCATATTAATTTAAATGATAAAACCTTAGAAGGGCTTAAACATAAGAAGCATCCTGTTTTTTCGGTCCAGTATCATCCGGAGAATTCGCCAGGACCGCATGACAGTGACTATCTTTTTTACCGATTTCGCGCCATGGTGGAGAAGGGAACGTGGTCATGAGAAGAAACAGTTTCACACATCCCCCAGAAGTGCTCAGGCCGCAAAATGGATTGATTCCGGGTTGTGCGGCCTTCGCTCAGCTTTGCCACGGATTTCCCATTACCATCGGAAATCCGGACTCAGATGTTCTGTGGCATGGTGAAACCGTTTCTTCTGATAATCGAAAGTCAAAGAAGGTAAAAATCGGTTTGAACTTTTCTGAAGCGGTGTTAATCGAGCGCAGCCTCCAATTCGAGGCGCAGCGAGATTACCGCAGTGAGTACAGGCAATTCTGTTTTGGCCGATCGCCAAGAATTGCCCGCACGGAACGTAGTGGCAGAAAAGTTCAAACTGATTTGTGGATGATAGATTAATGCCTAAGAGAACAGACCTTAAAAAAATACTGATTGTCGGCAGCGGACCCATCATCATTGGGCAAGCATGCGAATTTGATTATTCGGGGACGCAGGCATGTAAATCGCTTCGGGAAGAAGGTTATGAAGTGGTGCTCGTGAATTCAAACCCGGCCACGATCATGACCGATCCCAACATGGCGGATCGCATTTACATTGAACCCATCACAGTCGAAGTGCTTGAAAAAATCATCGAACGGGAGCGTCCGGATGCCTGCCTTCCTACCATGGGCGGGCAAACAGGTCTTAACGTTGCGGTTGAAGCTTTTGAAAAAGGTGTTTTTGATAAATATAACGTCGAACTAATCGGCGCCAAATATGAAGCGATCAAGAAAGCAGAGAACCGAAAACTCTTCAAAGAAGCTATGCAGAAAATCGGCATGGATTTGCCGCGGAGCGGATTTGCTTACTCGGTAGAAGAAGCGCTCGCTTTGGCTGATGAAATTGGTTATCCCGTGATTGTCAGACCCAGTTACACGCTGGGCGGTTCCGGCAGCGGTGTCTGCTATCATCGCGAAGAATTGGAGAAAACATCGCGTTTGGGACTCGATTATAGTTTGGCGCATGAGGTTCTCATTGAAGAATCGATTCTGGGCTGGAAAGAATTTGAGTTGGAAGTGATGCGCGACGCTAAAAACAATTTTGTTGTGATCTGCTCCATCGAGAATTTAGATCCGATGGGGGTGCATACGGGCGACTCCATCACAGTGGCGCCGCAGCAAACACTGACCGACAAAGAATATCAACGGATGCGCGATGCCGCACGGGCATGCATTACTGAAATCGGGGTTGAAACAGGCGGTTCTAACGTTCAATTTGCCGTGAATCCGGAAAATGGCCGCATGGTCATCATTGAAATGAATCCGCGTGTTTCGCGCTCTTCGGCACTGGCTTCCAAAGCTACCGGATTTCCGATTGCTAAATTTGCTGCCAAATTGGCAGTCGGCATGACATTGGATGAAATTCCAAACGACATCACCAAATATACGCCCGCCAGTTTCGAACCTTCGATCGATTATTGTGTCGTCAAGATTCCGCGGTTTGCTTTTGAAAAGTTTGAAGGCGTCAATGACCATCTCACGTCCCAAATGAAATCGGTAGGCGAAACAATGGCAATCGGACGCACTTTTAAAGAAGCACTGCAAAAAGGTTTGAGGGGTCTTGAAATCAAACGCACCGGTTTCGGAGCGGACGGCCAAGACCGCTTTGGCGGAGAACAGATTGCGACACGTGAGGCTTATCTGGTTTGGCGGGAAGGAATTCAAAAAGATGCTGCCGGGCATGAATTAATCCGGTCAGAAATTGCAACACCCTCCCCTAGGCGGCTTTTTTATCTCAAATATGCCATGATGGCGGGTTTGTCTTTGGATGAAATCTATCAGCTAAGCAAAGTAGACCCTTGGTTCTTGGTGCAAATGCAGCAAATCGTTCAAATGGAGAATGAATTGATCCAAGCCGGGATTGATTTGCATCAAGTTTCCTCCGACCTTTTACGCCGTGCCAAGCAATATGGTTTTTCGGATCAGCAGATTGCATTTCTTATTCACTCTTCTGAGGCAAAAGTACGCGCAAGACGTTTGGAACTCGGCATCAGACCCGTTTATAAACTGGTAGATACCTGCGCGGGGGAGTTTAAGGCATATACACCTTACTTTTACTCCACGTATGATGAAGAAGATGAAGCCATGCCGAGCGACCGGAAAAAGGTCATGATTTTAGGCGGCGGCCCCAACCGAATCGGACAGGGAATCGAATTTGATTATTGCTGTGTCCAAGCTTCCTTTGCCCTTAAAGAATTGGGTTATGAAACCATCATGGTTAATTCCAACCCCGAAACCGTGAGCACGGATTATGATACATCCGACAAGCTTTATTTTGAGCCGCTTACCAAAGAAGACGTTTTAAACATTTTTGAATGTGAAAAAGCCATCGGTGTGATTGTTCAATTAGGCGGCCAGACGCCGCTTAATTTATCGGAAGCGCTCGAAGCATCCGGTGTACCCATTGTCGGGACAACGGTGGATGCCATTGATGCGGCCGAAGACAGGGAACGTTTCAAAGCACTTTTGGACAAAATAAATTTGAAACAACCGCGCAGTGAAATTGCCTTTTCCATCGAAGAATCTTTCGAAAAAGTAAAAGCCGTCGGGTATCCCGTCCTCATTCGGCCTTCTTATGTGCTGGGCGGACGCGCCATGGAGATTGTCTATGACGACAGCCAGTTTCATAAATACATCGGTCACGCCATTGAAGCAAGCGGCGAGAACCCCGTCTTAATCGACAAATTCCTGGAAGAAGCCATTGAAATTGATGTGGATTTAATCGGAGACGGCGAGACCTTTGTGGTAGGCGGTATCTTAGAGCACATCGAAGAAGCGGGCATTCACTCCGGCGATGCCGCGATGGCACTGCCGCCATTTTCCTTGAGCCAAAAGATGATCCAAGCTTTGACGGATACGACCAAACGCATCGCGCGTGAACTCAACATTGTCGGGCTCATGAACGTTCAGTACGCGATTAAAAACAACGAAATTTATTGCTTAGAAGTAAATCCGCGCGCCTCTCGTACGGTGCCTTTTGTCAGCAAAGCCATTGGTATTCCCATGGCCAAACTGGCGGCCGAGGTCATGTTAGGTCACAAGCTAAAAGAGCTGGGTTTTTCGAAGGAAATCGTACCGCCCTATTGCGTCATTAAAGAATCGGTGTTTCCGTTTGTCAAATTCCCGGGCGTTGACATCATTCTTTCACCCGAGATGAAATCAACCGGTGAAGTGATGGGTATCGCGCGTGATTTTGGCACCGCTTATTACAAATCGCAGCAAGCCTCGTACTCACAAATTCCTTTGTCCGGCAAAGTATTTATGAGTGTCAAAGATAACGACAAATCCAAATCAATTGGTATCGCGAAACGGTTGGTAGAATTAGGCTATAGCTTAGTCGCCACGGCAGGAACAGCCAAGTATTTAAAAGAAAAAGGCATTGAATCGGAAGTGGTCAAGAAAATTGTGGATGGCCGGCCGAACGTGACGGATAAAATCCGAAACAAAGAAATTAAACTGATTATCAACACCCCGACCGGTAAAGGCCCCAAACTAGACGAAGCTAAGATTCGCTCGCTCGCTGTTTCGTTTGGGATATCCTGTGTCACTACCTTGAATGCCGCCAAAGCGACCATTCAAGGGATTGAAGCCTGCCGAGAGAAAGGTTTTTCAGTTCAGACTATCCAAGAATATCATGCGGAAATTCAAGCGCAAACAGGAGCCAAAGCGCATGCGGGATGAATGGGTCACGATTCTGGACAATCGGAAAATCAATCAAGCCTATTGGAAATTAAGTTTTAAATCCAGTTTTCTCTCACGCTCCGTGCTGCCGGGCCAATTCGTCAATGTCCTCTTGGAAGATGACAGCGATCCATTCCTCAGACGTCCTTTTAGTTATTACCGTACCAAAAATCAAACCATTGAAATTTTATATGAAGTGTTGGGACGCGGGACGCGTTTGTTAACACTCAAAAAGAAAGGCGACCGTTTAAAAGTGTTGGGGCCGTTAGGCAAAGCATTTACACAGAGTGCGAAAGGAAAAAAACAAATTTTGGTAGCAGGAGGGGTGGGTGTTCCGCCTTTGGTATTCCTGGCGGAGTATCAACGGGTGAGTCATTTACTCATTGGGTGCGGCAGCAAAGGGGAAGTGCTGCCGAAAAGCGAGCTTAAAAACGTGAAAGCTCAGGTGGGTTACGCAACTGAGGACGGTTCATACGGCAAAGCAGGTTTTGTGACTTTACTCCTTCATGAGGTCATTCAGCGTGAAAAGAACCCCAAAAATTTGTTTATCCAAACATGTGGGCCGCACGCCATGATGGAAGCTGTGATTAAGATGGCGCGGAAATTCGGCATCGAAGGCGAAGCGTCGATTGATGAGCGGATGGCCTGCGGCGTCGGTGCTTGTTTGGGTTGCATGGTGAAAACGCATGACGGTTATAAGACTTCTTGTGTGGAAGGACCGGTGTTTGCTTTTTGTGAACTGGAGGATTAAATGAGCGCACCGGAGCACCAGAGCACAAGTGGACCAGTCAATCAAAACATGTGTCAAGAAACCGGAAATCTTCTATGGAAATTCTATTTGAGTCTATAACTACAGACTGGTGCCTGGTGCACTGGTGTGCTGGTGACTCGTGAAATCAAAACCAAATCTTAAAACTAAAATTGCAGAGCTTGAGTTCAAGAACCCGGTGACGGTGGCTTCGGGCACCTTTGGCTCGAAAGATGAGTATGCCAAGTTTTTTTCTTATGAAAAACTGGGGGCTGTCATTACTAAAACGGTAACGCGAAAACCCAGAACGGGGAACGCGATGCCCCGGATTTGGGAAACCCCGAGCGGCATGCTGAATGCCATTGGGCTTCAAAATAAGGGCATTGACGATTTTATCGAAAATAAAATTCCTTATTTTCGCCGCATCAAAACCCATTTGATTGTCAATATTGCCGGAGAAAGCGTTGACGATTTTGTTTATTTGGCAAAACAATTAGACGGCATTAAAGGCGTCGCGGCGCTGGAACTGAATTTATCCTGTCCCAATGTGGATAAAGGGCTTGAGTTTTGTTCCAAGAGTTCGTTAACTTATGAGCTGGTCAAAGCCGTGAAAGAGACGACGGCACTTCCTATTTTTACCAAGCTTTCACCGGAAGCGCATGACTTTCTAAACGTGGTTGAGGCGGCGATCAAAGCAGGTACCGACGGTTTAAGCCTTATTAATACCATCCGCGGCATGGCGGTCAATGTTGAGACCATGAAACCGCGTTTAGCCAAAGTGATGGGTGGTTTAAGCGGACCTGCTATTCGGCCGATTGCCCTTCGTTATGTTTATGAAGCCAAATCACATTTTGACATACCGGTGATTGCCAAAGGCGGTATTGCGACGGCGCAAGATGCGCTCGAGTTTATCATTGTCGGAGCCGATTTGGTTGCCGTGGGGACAGCCAATTTTGTTAATCCTTATGCGACGATGGAAGTCATTGAAGGAATAAGCCGATATTTAAATACGCATGGTTACCGGTCCATTGCGGAGATACGTGGCAAACTAAAAACAGAAAAAACCAATACCATGGGAACAACAGCAGGATGAGCAAGAAAAAGAAGAGAAGTGATCAAATTATTGTCGCCTTGGACACTGCGGATCTGAAGTGGGCCAAAAAACTGGTTAAGCTGCTCCACAAGCGGATACGGCTCTTCAAAGTAGGTAAAGAATTATACACCGCTTGGGGAACTGAAGCTGTGAAAGCTGTTCGATGGGAAGGCGGGCATATTTTTCTTGATTTGAAATTTCATGATATCCCCAATACTGTAGCAGGGGCAGTACGCGAAGCGACCAAACAAAATGTTTTCATGATGACGGTTCATACGATGGGCGGTTCTCAAATGCTTGAAGCGGCCAGGCGGGCTGTCGAGGAGACAGTCAGGCGCAAACGTGTCAAACGCCGTCCTAAGCTGATGGGCGTGACGGTTCTCACCAGCATCAACGAGCACGAATTAAAAAGCGAACTTTGGATTGAAAGGCCGCTTCAGAAAACCGTTCTCCACCTAGCCGAGATGGCTGACCGGGCCGGCTTAGACGGCGTCATTGCCTCAGGGCGTGAACTGGCGGTGATCCGGCGTCACTTAGGCAAAGATCTTTTAGTTGTGACTCCTGGCATCAGACCCGCTTGGGCAACAAAAGGTGACCAAAGACGGATTATGACACCTCAAAAAGCGCTCTCACTCGGTGCTGATTACCTGGTAATTGGCAGGCCTATTACGGCAGCGAAAGACCCTCTGGAAGCTGCCGAAAAGGTGATTGAAGAAATTTCTTGATCGGTTATAATCTAACCTTTGGGGACAGTTCCCTTTTTCACGGAAAAAGAAGAAAAAGGGCACTGTCCCCTTTTAAATAGGAATAATCAAATGATTGAAGGCATGACCGGCTTTGGCCGTGCGACGACGGGAAAGGGTGTTTATCGCTGGACGGTGGAATTGCGCTCGGTCAATCATCGTTTTTTTGATTTTTCTGCCAGGCTCCCCAATCAATTTTCGGCCTGGGAATCAGATATCCAGAAATTAATTCAACCCAAGCTGAAACGCGGCCGGGTGATGTTCAGCGCCACCTTATCAAACGGAAAATCTCTCTCGGAGAAACTGGTTCTTGATGAGAGCAAGCTGGGTTTTTACGTTCGTACTTTCAGGAAAATTGCCAAGCGGCATCATTTATCGGATCATTTGGAACTGCGCGATTTGATTACCATGCCCAATTTATTTACGGTAGAGCGGCAAGACAACCCGACACGTCATTGGCATTTTCTTAAAACTGCCGTTACACAGGCCCTGACACAAATGCTGCGTATGCGTCAGGTAGAAGGGAAAGCATTGGCGAGGGATTTAATCAAGCGGGTTCGTTTGGTTGAACGCGCTGTTTCCAAGATTGAAAAGACGGCGAAAGAATCTCGCACACATTTATCCAAGCAATTTCAGGAGAAAGTCAATAAGATCAGCGAAAAGGTCAAATTAGACCCTGAGCGATTGGCGCGCGAAGTGGCCATTCTGGCAGAACGGGCTGATATTACCGAAGAAATTGTCCGCGCCCGGCATCACATTGCGTCTCTTTTAAAGTCTCTGCAAGGGACGGGCGAGGCGGGTAAGAAACTCGATTTCATGCTGCAGGAAATGAACCGGGAAGTGAACACGATTGCTTCTAAAGCGCAGAATTTTCCGATTGCGAGTGAAGTTGTCAGTATTAAAAGCGAACTTGAAAAAATTAGAGAGCAAGTTCAAAACATTGTCTAAAAAATCAAAGCCTTTTGGTCGATTGGTCATTATTTCGGCTCCGTCGGGGGGCGGTAAAACGACGATCGTGAGCCGTTTGTTAGCAAAAAAGACGCACTTTAAACGTTCTATTTCGTACACAACCCGCCAGCCAAGAAAAGGTGAGCGCCACGGCCGGGATTATAATTTTGTCACGAAAGCTGACTTTTTGCGCCGGCGCCGGCAAGGTTTCTTTCTGGAATGGGCCAATGTGTTTGGCCAATATTATGGTACGGCGCGCACGACATGTTTAAAACTCATGCGCGCAGGTTTTGATGTGATTTTGGCCATTGATGTACAGGGCATGCGGAAGATTAAACGCCTGTCAGGCAAGTCAATGCCCATGGTTAGTGTTTTTTTGATGCCGCCTTCCATGGCGGTGCTCAAGAAAAGGTTGTTGGGACGGCAAAGCGATTCGGCTGCTGAAATTAAGAAAAGGCTTCAAACGGCGCGCGCTGAACTGACTTGCCGCCGGTTTTATGATTATGTGGTGATTAACAATACGATTCAACAATGCGTCAAAGATGTTTCAAAAATTCTAGGGGTCAGCCCTGAATGACACTAACTTAAGTTCAAAATGTGTCATTCTGAGCCCGACCGCCATACAGCGTGGCGAGTCTCGCCAAGTTTTTTGGCGGAAGGGCGAAGAATCTCCGGATCAAAAGAGATCCTTCGCGGAGTTTACCCTGAGATGCTTCCTGCCGGAAGCGAGGCTCGCCAAAGGCGGCGCTTCGCTCAGCATGACATCGAAGGGCTCAGTTAAAATGAATAATTGCGTCCTCCTCGCCCCGAGGTAAACTCGGGGTGAGAGAAGTAAACTAAAGAGGAGGACTTAACCATGATAACAATAGGTGTTGATTTTTCAAAGAAAAGATCCGACT
>Ga0210050_1000470_pt1 | contig 51369 bp, 49 predicted proteins | sample CryGey132114_all_FD_185463 | JGI IMG/M metagenome (GOLD analysis project Ga0210050, IMG submission 185463) | Groundwater microbial communities from aquifer - Crystal Geyser CG22_combo_CG10-13_8/21/14_all (SPAdes) (version 2) | ecosystem: Environmental > Aquatic > Deep subsurface > Groundwater ... | reverse complement strand
CGATCGAGCGAACAGAGTATCCTTTCGACCGAAGTATCGAAATCTCTGATCGTTCTGCCGCGGAAATATTTTTAAATTTCATATCACTCTATTTTACAGAGTGTCCTAATACATTTGGGAATTGACGTTTCCCCTAACTGGAGTATTACAATGGCCCACGGTATTCGTTACTTGGGTGGAGTGTTTTTCCTTGCGTCCACGCCGATCTGGCTCGTGGCAGCCGTCGGTACTCTCTTCGGAGACGCTGACGGGTTGCTACTCCTCGAGAGTGCAAAAATCATCATGCCTTTCATTATCGGCATGATGGTCTTCCCCTCCGAGGTAAAGCGGTAAGGGTAATACGCCCCGCGGATGCTCGGAAACCCCGCGCGGCGCGGGGTTTCCTTTTTTAAACAGTTTTATTCCCACCAACATCAAGCAACTTTCTTAAGAAAGTGAAATGTCAAAGGCTCTGAAATGTCAAAGGCTCGGCCTTTGACATTTCTAGTTAATGAAATCTGTTCGGATTTTTTCATTTTTTCAAATACATATCACTAGAAAAGATTTTTTGCTGAAGGCCCGATTTTGCGCTAGAATTGCACTAGAATGCAAGTAAAAAAGATATAATGATATAATTATGATATGTATCTAAGTTACTTAATGGGAGCAGAGCAAATTTCAGACCAAGAGTTAACCGCTTCCGATATTGACATTGTCGGCAAAACTGACTCCGGAAGCAGAAAATTAAAAATTCCGTCCGAGAGTATAGAGCGATATAAGAATTTGATCCGAGAGAAAATGACGCCCGGATTTTGGAACGAGTTTTTGGATGAAAATGATATCCATTTCATTTTCAAGTTTGAAAATAACGACACAAAAGAATATGTATTATCGCCGGAAAGCGAACAGGAAATTGATGATCTCTGCGCAAAGTTAAACAACGAACCGCCGGACAAAACCGCGAATGTTTACAAATACATTTCTGAAAATGATTTCTACCGCGACTTTATGATGACAAACTACAAGGTGATGATTGAAAGATAATGGGACAAAATTTGTCTATGCCCCCTCGGGCGGGTCGGTCGAGAAAAAAATAATCTATAAAAATCATGAGCAGACTGGCTAAATCATATGTTTGCGAAAAGTGTGGGCAACAATCTGATGTTGGCGGTATTCAAGAAACTTTTGACGCTATTGAGGTAGGGCTAAAAGATATTGAAAATTGGCCAAATAATCTGATATATATGGTGTCACCCCTCTTTGAGAAATGGGTCACGGAGCATCACAGGATATGTGACGGAGAGATAAAGCCAAAAGCGGAGTAAACCCCTACACTAAATTTGTCGCTGTTTTGCGAAGTGTCCTCATTAGCTTCAACGAAATGCCGGTTTTCGTCGTCTCCACCGCAAATCCCAAATGAAATGTTAAAGGCTCTGAAAGGTCAAAGGCTCGGCCTTTGACCTTATAGGGGGTAGGGGGGGAAAGGAGAATGGAGAATAAGGGGAGCGAAGCCATTTTGAAAATATCACACTAATGCGCCAGGGTTAATTTGAAAATTTTCTTGGCTCCGGCTTTTTTTAAAATTTTTCCCGCCTCGTTTAAAGTACTGCCAGTTGTGTGGACGTCATCAATCAAAATAATATTTCGGCCTTTCAAATTTTTTCCGGCGCGAAAAACCCCACTGACATTTTGTTTTCTTTCATGCCGCTTTACCTCAACCTGCCTTTTGGTGTTTTTTATTTTTTGAAGGGCTCGCAAATCGCAGTTGTGTGTCTCTTTGCCGATTTTCATCATTTCCTTGACCAGCATTTCGCTCTGATTGAAACCTCTCTCCCATTTTTCTTTTTGGCTCATCGGTATTGGCACCAAGACGGGTCTTTCAAAATTCTCAAACAAAACCAGGTCCGAAAGCTCTTCCAAGAGAAATTCTTCAATGACTTCGGCGAAAATCCCCGTAATTTTCTTACTTCCCCGATATTTCATCTGCCAAAGGGCCTCTCTGACAAGCGGGTTTCCATAACTAAAAAGCGACCAAACTCCATTTTTTTCGTCAAAGTCCGCTCTTTTAAGAGATAAAAAATCATCCAGACTCATTTCTCTGACTTTTCTTTCAACTCTCCCGGAGGGGAAAAGTATTTCCAGAACGACTTTCCAGATTTCAAGGAATATTTTCATTTATAAGTTTTTGTTTATAAGCTACAATGTAAGCATCTATGAGTCTTTTGGATAAAATTATCAATAGTTTCAAGAAAAATAAAAGCGTCCTCGGTGTGGACATCAGTTCCTCTTCCATCAAGGTTGTCCAAATAAAAAAAGAAAAAGGCGCGGCAGTTCTTCAAACTTACGGTGAGCTGGCTCTTGGCCCCTATACCGGCCTTGAAAAAGGGCGTTCCACCTCTCTTTCCACGGAAAAATTGTCCGGAGCTTTGAAAGATCTGCTGAAAGAATCAAATGTTACGACAAAGAACTGCGGGGTGGCCATTCCCATGAGTTCAAGCCTGATCAATCTGGTTTTAATGCCGGATGTCGGCCTAAAAAGGCTTCAGACAATGGTGCCGATAGAAATGAGAAAATATGTGCCGGTTCCCATGAGCGAAGTCGTCATTGACTGGAAACTTGTTCCCAAAGAAGATTTTATTCCGGGCCACGCTTTTTCTTCGGAGGAGAGTGAGTTGGAAAAATCCCGCCGGGGCAAGGTTGAAGTTTTTGTCGTGGCTATTCACAAAGAAACGATTGAAAATTATACGCAGATTGTCCGAAATGCCGGCCTCTTGCCTTCTTTTTTAGAGATTGAGATTTTCAGCACAATCAGAACTATTTTTCACAAGCCGGGCGAAGGAGTTATGATAATTGATTTCGGCTCGGCCACGACAAAAGTCTATATCGTTGAAAGCGGAATTGTCAGAGAGTCGCATATTATCAACCGAGGCTCGCAAGACATTACTTCCTCCATTTCCAAAGCCTTTGGCATCAGCCTCTCCAAAGCCGAGGAACTTAAAAGGGAGGAAGGCCTTTTGGGCGAAGGCGGAAAAGAAGATTCTCGCCAGATTTCTTCACTGGTCGTTGAAGACATTTTGCGACAGGCTAACGGCATTCTTTTGGATTACCAAAAAGAGTTCGGCAAAAATGTTTCAAAAGTCATTCTCTCCGGCGGAGGTTCAATCTTGAAAGGCCTGCCAGAGCTTGCTAACAAGACTCTTTCGGCGGAGGCGGAGGTAAGCGACCCGTTCAAGACTTTGAAATATCCGGCTTTTCTTGAAGAAACGCTGAAACTTGCCGGCCCGGAGTTTGCCGTCTCAATCGGCGTGGCTTTGCGAAAACTGGAAGAGCTCCAATAACCTTTCTTGCCCACACTTTCTTTGAAAATTTGGGAATTTCATAATAAAATTAGGGAGGGTGAGGCTCTCATTTCCTCGCGCCTCGCTTCATTCATTTATTTTTAGCATGGCCAATTCTTTCAATAAAACTTCTTTTATACCACAGAAATCTATCAGCCGAGAAGGCGGTAAAAAAAAGCCGACGGCGGGTTTGTTTTTTGGAGCCGCGGTTCTCTTTTTTGCCATTTCAATCTTGGCTTCCGTCGGAGTTTTCTTTTATAAGAAAATTTTGGAGGGCAGGGTGGAAAGCAAAGCTGTTTCCCTGGAGCGGGCCAAAGAAGCCTTTGACCCGGGCCTGATAGAAGAACTTTCCAGATTAAACAGCCGTATAGAAGCTTCAGACGACATCATTTCTTCTCATCTTCTTTTGACGCCGCTTTTTAAGCTTATTGAGGAATCTACGCTTAAAAATGTCCGCTTTAGCCAATTTGATTTTCTTGTCAGAGATTCCGGGAACATAGAACTTTTCATGACGGGTCAGGCTCTTGATTATGCTACCGTGGTTCTACAGTCCGACCTTTTTGGGCAAAGTAAATTTCTGAAAAACCAGGTTTTTTCCAATATAAATCTTGATAGTTTCGGCAATGTCGGTTTTTTGTTCAAGGCCGAAGTGGACCCGGGGCTTGTGTTGTTTAAGAGCAATGTGGAAGGATTTTAATTAAAATGTCCAGACCGATTTTTTCAACAATTCTTATCGTCCTTGCCGTAGTCGTTTTCTTTTCTTTTGTCAACCCCACTTATGAAGAAGTAAGAGCCTTGTCGGAAGAAAGCGCCCAATTTGACAATGCTCTGAACCGCTCCAAAGAACTTCAGTCTGTCAGGGATGAGCTTTTGAGCAGATACAATACTTTTTCAAACGAGAATCTTGATAGAATTGAAAAACTTTTGCCCGATAATCTGGACAATGTCCGCCTGATTCTTGATTTGGACGGCATTGCCTCCAAATACGGAATGCTGATAAAAAATGTTTCCATCGCCGACAAAGAAGAAGAGACGAGCGGGGTCGTCCTCCCCCAAAGCCCCGTTGGAAAAATGGAGTTAAGTTTTGCCATGACCGGCTCTTATTCGGAATTCAAGAAATTTATGTCCGATTTGGAACAGAGCCTACGAATTGTTGACTTGAAGAGGCTTAGCTTCAAGCCCCAGGAGCAGAATGAAGATATTATAAACTTTGAGGTGTCCGTCAGGACATACTGGCTCAAATAAAGTAAAATGGCTCAAGCAAAAGCCCAAAATTTCCGATGAAAAATTTTTTTTCAAGATATAGAAATGTCATTCTTGCCGTAGCTATCGCCGTCTTGGTTTTCTTTTTGTATAAAACTTTTTTGTCGAATAGTGGCGAAAAAAGAGTTCTTTTGGGAACGGATAGCGCGGATAATGATGGGAGCGCGGCCTCCGGCCGGGAGTTTCTGACGACTCTTTTGGAGCTTCGTTCTTTGGAGCTTGACGAGAGCATCTTCAGCGACAGAGCTTTCGTCATCTTGCGGGATTTCAGCCGGGAAGTCTCTCCCCAGCCATCCGGCAGGCCCAACCCTTTTGCCGAGATAGGGAATGAGCCGGCCCCCCAAAACGAGCCTCTTTCTTCGGAGGCGCCCGAAGAGAAGCCGGAAAACGAGGAGCCGGGAAGCTCTCTGTAATTCATCATTGAACCGCCATATTTTTAGAATTAATTGACCTTTCATGGGTTTTCTCCAGATTCTCTCACAAAAAAAATTGATTAAAGAGACGGAAATCGCCGATGTTGAAAAAGAAGCGGTAAAAGAGGGCAAGAGCCTGGAGTTTGTTTTGATTCAAAGAGGCATTAACCCCGCCCAAATTCTTGAAGCCAAAGGCGATTATTTCAGTGTTCCCGTCAGAGTAATAGACGACCAGAAGATTCCCTATGAAATTCTGAAAATTATTCCGGAATCATCCGCCGCCCACTATAAATTTGTTCCCATCGGTCTTGAGGAAGGAGTTTTGGAAGTCGGGGTGGTTGACCCGAACAACATTGAGGCCAGAGACGCCCTGCAGTTTATCTCTAGCAAAGAAAGGATGCCGTATAAGATTTTTCTCATCTCCGAAATGGATTTTCAAAACATCCTTAATTCCTATAAAGGTTTGCGCGGAGAGGTTTCTAAAGCCTTGGGCGAGCTGGAAAGCGAATTGAAAGAAGACAGCCTCTCTCTTGAAGAGGAGAAGTCCGCCAATTCCAAAAAAGAAGTCAGAACCAAGTTGATTGAAGACGCCCCGGCCACGAAAATTGTGGCCACTATTCTGAAATACGCCACGGAGGGAAACGCTTCCGACATTCACATTGAACCTTTGGATGAAAGCGTTAAAATCCGCTTCAGAGTTGACGGACAGATGCAGACCAGCCTTGTTCTGCCAAAAAATATCTTGAATCCCGTGGTTGCGAGAATCAAAGTTCTCTCCAATATGAAGCTTGACGAAAAAAGAAAGCCCCAGGATGGCAGATTCGCCGCGCACATCAGCGGACGGAAAATTGATTTTCGCGTTTCCACTTTTCCGACATACTATGGGGAAAAAGTTGTCATGAGAATTCTGGATTCGGAGAAAGGAGTGATAAAACTTCAGAACCTCGGGCTTTCCCGGCGGAATCTGGACTTCATCAAAAACGCCATCCAAAGGCCTTACGGCATGGTCTTGATTTCCGGGCCGACCGGCTCCGGCAAGACCACGACTCTTTATTCAATGATTAACGAGCTTGACAAGGAATCAAAAAATATTCTCTCTTTGGAGGACCCTGTTGAATACAACATTCCCGGAATGAATCAATCTCAAATCAGGCCGGAAATCGGCTATACCTTTGCCACCGGTCTTCGCACCACTTTGCGTCAGGACCCGGACATTATTATGGTGGGCGAGATTCGGGATAAGGAAACGGCCGGTCTGGCCGTTCAGGCGGCTCTGACCGGGCACTTGGTGCTTTCCACCATTCACACCAATAACGCTATCGGCGTTATCCCGAGACTGGTGGATATGGGAATTGACCCCTACCTTATCGCTCCCACCCTCATTTTAGCCATGGCCCAAAGGCTGGTTAGGACTCTTTGTCCGGAGACGGGTAAAGAAAGGCCGGTGGAAGGAAGCCTGAAAGCGATGATAGACAAACAATTCAGCGATTTGCCGGAAGTTTACAGAAAGGAAATAGGCGACATCAAAAGCGTTTACGAAAGGGAAGAAACGCCCGAGTGCCCGAGCGGGACAAAGGGCCGGACGGCCGTTATGGAAGTTCTTAAGATGACCAGGGGGCTTGAAAGGACGATTCTCCAAAATCCGACGGAACAAGAAATCGTAAAAGAGGCCCGCAAACAGGGAATGTTGAGCATGCTGGAGGACGCCATTATCAAGTCCTCGCAAAAACTTGTTCCCTTTGAGGAAGTTAATACTCTTCGGGCCGGCGCCGATGATATTATTTTATAGCGAGAGCTCGCTCTTTTGGTTATAATTGGCTTATGCCCTTAAAGAAAGTTTACAAAGTTTTAATAATTGACGACGACAAGTTTCTTCTGGATGTTTACTCCGTCAAATTTCGCGAGCTGGGGCATACCGTCGTCGCCTCTTTCGGCGCCGAAGAAGCTCTCCTCAAAATAAAGGCCGGTGATAATTTCGACGCTATCCTTCTGGACATCGTTATGCCCAAGATGGACGGCTTTGAGTTTATGTCCGAATTGCGGAAACAAAATCTGGCTAAAAACTCGGCTCTTATTGTTTTAACGAACCAGGGAGAGCAGAAAGATGTGGATAGGGCCAAGGAATTTGACATTGACGGCTATCTGGTTAAAGCAAGCAGTATTCCTTCGGAAGTTCTGACGGAAGTCTTAAAAATAATTGAAAAGAAAAATTCCCAATGACGAATTCTCAAGAGACTTTGGAAAGGCTGATTGCAGTCTTGATAACGGATAACGCCTCCGACCTTCACCTCTCGGTTGGACGCTATCCAACCGTCCGTGTTTCCGGTGACCTTATTCCGCTTCAAAAAGAAAAGGTCTTAACGGAAGAAGATACCCTCGGTTTTCTTTCCGCCCTTCTGCCGGAAGACAAAAAAAAGGCATTTCTTCAAAAAAAGGACATAGATTTTTCATACTCTTTCAAAAAGGAAGCCAGACTGCGGGGCAACGCTTTCTACCAGAAAGACGCCATCAGCATCGCTCTTAGGCTTATTCCAAGAGTGGTCGGGACATTCCAAGACCTCCACCTGCCTTCAATTCTTGAAAATTTTGCCGGCAGGAAACAGGGCTTTTTTCTGGTCGTCGGCCCCGTCGGCCAGGGCAAGTCAACGACCCTTGCTTCCATGATTGAGTTCATCAATACAACCAGGACAGAGCATATCCTGACCATTGAAGACCCGATTGAATATTTTTTTGACCAAAAAAAATCAATCATTGACCAAAGAGAGGTTGGCCTTGATACCGAAAGTTTCGATCAGGCTTTGAACAGAATGTTTAGACAAGACATAAATGTCGGAATGATTGGCGAGATGAGAGACCCGGATACTATCGCCACCGCCGTGACGGCGGCGGAAACCGGTCATTTGATTTTATCCACACTTCACACCAACAACGCTTCACAGACCATTGACAGGATAATAGACTCTTTTTCCGGACCGGAACAAGCCCAAATTCGCTCTCAATTGGCCGCCAGTTTAACGGGCATTTTCTCCCAAAGGCTCGTTAAAAGAGTTTCGGGAGGCAGAATTCCGGCTTATGAACTTCTCATCAACAATAAGGCCGTCTCTAACCTGATAAGAGAGGGTCGAACCCATGAAGTTGACAGCATTATAGAAATCAGCTCCGACATCGGGATGATAAGCATGGAGCGTTCTCTGGCGAACTTGGCCAGAGAAGGCGAGGTTTCTTTGGACGAGGCTCGGCTTCATTCCCTTAATCCGGCTTTGCTTGAGAAATTGATGTAGTTATGATTTTCAAATATAAAGTTATTGACAAAGAGGGGGCGGAGAAAGACGGAACGATTGACGCCGTAAGCAAGGATGTCGCCATCACGTCGCTTCAAAACAGAGGTTTCGTCGTCATTGCCGTCAATAGTTTTGACGAAAAGGTCCCGTTTCTCAAAAGAAGCATTTCCATCTTCAGTCCCGTTAAGTCAAAAGAAGTTGTCATTCTTTCGCGCCAAATTGCCACGCTTTTTGAGGCTCAAGTCTCGGCTCTAAGGGTTTTCAGACTTCTCTCGGCCGAGTCGGATAATCCTTATCTTGGCGAAGTCTTGGTTGAGGTGGCCGATGACCTGCAGGGAGGAAGTTCTATTTCCAAGGCTTTGGAAAAACACCCCAAAGTTTTTTCCGGATTTTATACGAATATGGTTCGCGCCGGAGAGGAGTCGGGAAAACTTGACCAAGTTTTTGCCTATCTTGCCGACTATCTGGACAGAAACGACGAAATCACCTCAAAGGCCAAGAGCGCCCTCATTTATCCGGCCTTCATTATTGTTACTTTCGTGGTAGTGATGATTCTGATGTTTACGACGGTTATTCCCAAAATCAGCGCCGTTCTTCTTGAGGCCGGCCAAGACATACCCATTTACACGAAAATTGTTATGGGCATCAGCTCGATTTTAGTCAATTACGGAGTCTTTCTTTTGATTCTCTTAATCGTGGGAGGATATTTTTTGTTTAGATACATAAAAACCGAGACGGGGAAAAAATACATTTCCAGCCTTGAGCTCTCGATTCCATATGTCGGGGACCTGTATAAGAAACTCTATCTGTCAAGAATATCGGACAATATGAACACCATGCTCATCTCGGGCATTTCAATGATTAAAGCCCTTGAGATAACTTCAACGGTTGTTGACAATGAAAGATATAAGGAAATTCTAGAAAGAGCCGTGGAAATGGTTCGTTCCGGCTCAACTGTTTCTGAAGCCTTGTCCGGATACGACGAGATACCGGGTATTTTGGTTCAGATGGTCCGCGTCGGAGAAGAGACTGGCAAGTTGGGGGAAATTTTGGAGACTTTGTCTAAATTTTACAGCAGGGAGGTTAACACCGCGGTTTCTACTTTGGTTGACCTTATTGAGCCCGTTATGATAGTTCTTCTTGGTCTCGGCGTCGGTCTTATCCTGACTTCCGTTCTTGTGCCGATTTATAACATTTCTTCGGCTGTTTAACATAAAAGCCTCTCGTCAAACCCCGCCTTGGCCCAATGTCTCTCTTGTCGCAAAGAGCCACGGATTAAGGGGTTTTTATCAAAGCAAGGTCTCTCTAAATGTTCAAATTTCAGTAAAAAAGACCGCAGTAAAGCTATATAATTTGGAGAATCTCAAACACAATAACCCGAAAGATGGCGGTTTTCGTCCGGAGAGGTTATCCACAAACCTTATTATTGGCCTTTTTTTAGGTTTATATTAGGTTTATAATACTGTTGAGCTTAGCTCAAACATTAAAAACCGATGGTCGATATTTTAAATCTATAAAATCATAGCTATGAAAACTAGAAGTTTTAGACGAGGTTTTACGCTTATTGAGTTGTTGGTCGTTATTGCCATTATCGGAATTCTTTCTTCGGTCGTTTTGGCTTCCTTGAATAGCGCCAGAGAGAAATCGCGAGACGCCAAGAGAATTTCGGATGTCAAGCAGTTACAGCTTGCTTTGGAACTTTACTTTGACACAAACAATAACTACCCGACAGCTGTTTCTGCGGGGAATCTTGTAACTCCGGGATACATTTCAGCTATTCCGACCGACCCGTCAACGGGAGGTGTTTACCTATACGCCGCTCTCGGTTCGGGGTCCACTTGCTCAAGTTATCACCTGGGCGCGACTCTAGAGAATTCAACGCACACCGCGCTTAATTCCGATGCCGATGTTGCGGCAGGAACTGTCTGCACCGGCAGCCTCGCGGACTTTGACGGAACCGCTTCCGCGGTTTACGACGTTAAGCCTTAGTCATCGTTCGGCTCTCTGGAAAACCCTTTCGCCAAAAGCGGAGGGGTTTTTCCTTTGTTGAGGTATAATTGACAAGACGATGCTTATTGAAAAGCGAATTTTAAAATTTTACGGCGGTAATTTGTGTTAACCGGAATTTTTGTTTTCATTTTTGGTCTGATTGTCGGAAGTTTCCTGAATGTTGTCATTATCAGATACGGCAACCGCTTTTTTTCCTCTCCTCGTTCGGAATGCTTTTCCTGCTCGCATCCTTTGGCTTTTTTTGACCTCCTCCCGGTTTTGAGTTTTCTTTTTCTTGGAGGCAGATGCCGTTACTGCCAAAGCAAAATCTCTTGGCAGTATCCTTTGGTTGAACTTTTGACGGCCCTTCTTCTTCTTTTTTCTTACTTGAAACTCGGCTTCTCGCCGGAGTTTTTCTTCAGCGCTCCCCTTTGGCTTTTGTTTCTAAGCGTTTCCGCCTATGACTTGAGACATAAGATAATTCCGGACGGTCTTGTTTACGCTCTGATAATTTTCAGTTTCGGATATATGTTTTTTTTCCGTTTTGAAGCGTCGCCATTTTTAAGTATTTTCTCCGGACCGGTCATCGCTTCCCCCTTTCTTTTTTTGTGGCTTATCTCCGACGGGCGGTGGATGGGCTTCGGAGATGTCAAATTGGCGCTTTCCATCGGGTGGTTTCTGGGCTTAGCCCAGGGCTTTTACGCTCTGGTTTTTGCTTTTTGGGTCGGAGCTTTGGTCGGGCTTTTCTTAATTTTTTTGAAGAAGACCGGAGATGTCGGTTTGTCACCGAAATTAAAAAATCTTACAATTAAGAGCGAAATACCTTTTGCGCCGTTTTTGATTATCGGGACGCTGATCGTGTTTTTTCTGGAGCTAAGCCCTCTTGATATCTTTCTTCTCTGATGATTGCACTTTTAAAAAAATTTAAAGCAAAAAATCTCACGGCAAAACCGAACTTGCTATCCGGCTTCAGCCTTATTGAGCTTCTGATTGTCTCCTCCATTTTTGCTTTGATTACTTCCATCATAATGATTCGTTTTTCTTTGTTTAACAACAGGATTTTAACCACCAATCTGGCCTACGATATCGCTCTTTCCATCAGGCAGGCCCAGACCTTCGGTATAAATGTCAGAGGAGTTGATTCCGGTCCGGGAACGATATTTTCCGCCGGCTACGGTCTTTATTTCGCGAGCGGCAACAAGACGGAGTATGTTTTTTTTGCCGACAACAATAATAATAAAAAGTACGAGTCTCCGGAGCTTTTGGAAACGCTTCGTCTCTTCGGCGGATATGCCATCAAAGATATTTGCGCCGAATCCTTGGGGGCAAGCTATTGCTTTTTAGACGGCGGCCTTCCCAACCTTTCCATTGTTTTTACCAGACCGGAACCGGACGCTTCCCTCAAATCTTTCGGTCCGAGCAGAACATATGAAAAAGCTTCACTCGTCGTGACCTCGCCCCAGGGAGACGAAAGAACGGTTGATGTTTATTTAACGGGGCAAATTTCCATCCGGCAAAACTAAAATGAGATTTCAATCCAACAGACAAAAAAACGCGGGCTTTACGATTGTGGAACTGATAGTCTCAATGGCTCTTTTCATTGTTGTGACTTTAATTAGCATAGGGGCTCTCTTGAGCATTGTCGGAGTTAATAAAAAAACGCAATCTTTGAAATCGGTCGTGAACAATATAAATTTCGCCGTTGAAAGCATTTCAAAATCCATGAGAGTCGGAAGCAATTACCATTGCGAAGATGTCGTGGGAGAGATTGTTCCTCCGAACCTGGACACTCCTCGCGATTGCTCCGCCGGCGGAAACTTTGTCGCTTTTGAATCGAGCGGAGGAAACAGGGATTCTTCATCCGACCAAGTTGTTTTCAGGCTGAACGGCGCCCAAATTGAGCGCTCCGTTGACGGGGGGGCATCTTTTGTCGGAATGACCGCGCCCGAGGTTGTTATCACGGAAAATACCGGACTGCGCTTTTATGTCCTGGGCGCTCCGACCTTTGATGCTCTTCAGCCCAAGGTCATTATTGTCATTCGGGGGGAAGTTGACCTTGGTCCCAAGGCCAAGACGAATTTTGATATTCAGACATCGCTCTCTCAAAGAGAGCTTGGAAGCTGATGATTTTTGAACGAATAAAAACAAAAGGTTTCCTCGACCGGAAAGACTCTCGCGGTTTTTCGCTTATTGAGACTCTGGTGGCCATAACCATTCTTCTTGTGGCCGTCGGAGGCCCTTTGACGATTGCCCATCGTGCTTTATCCGATGCCAATATTGCCAAAAACCAGACAATTGCCATTTTTCTGGCCCAGGACGCCATTGAATATATCAAAAATATCAGAGACGAGAATAACATAAATGAAAATGCATGGCTCTCCGGACTTGAATCCTGCGGCACAGGCTGTGTCGTTGACTCCGCAAATGACACCGTCTCAACTTGCTCGGGGGGTTGCCCCAAATTGCGTTTCAATGAATCAACGGGTCTTTACGGGCAGAACTTGGCCTGGGATGAAAGTATTTTTACAAGGACGGTTACAATTACCGAGTTGAACGATAACGAGATATTGCTTTCCGCGAATATCAGCTGGCAAAACGGCATTCTTCCGAAAAGTTTTTCCGTTGATGAAATTATTTTAAATTGGAATGTCAAATAATAAAAATCAGGTTAAGGCGATTAAGAGAATGAAATTAAAAAGCAAAAAAGGTTTTACTCTGCTCTTTGCCTCACTCATAGCAAGTCTCCTCTTGGCTATCAGTACGGGCATTTTTAACATTGTTTTCAAAGAACTTATTTTGGCTTCTTCGGCCAGAGAATCCCAGTTTGCCTTTTACTCTTCCGACTCCGGCATTGAGTGCGCCTTATTTTGGGATTTAAAGGGAAAGGTTTTTGCCACCTCAAGTCTTTCCGCTCCGACGCCCGCCGGCACGAAGTGCAACAACCAGGATATTACGATAAGCGATGAATGGGACGTCTCAACCGGAGCAAATTCCGCCGTGACCCTTTTCAGCCTTAATTTTCCTCCGGAGCCGTATTGCGTCACCGTTACCGTCAAAAAAGAAGGAGATGATACGACTTTGGAATCCAGGGGTTATAATACTTGCGACACCTCAAACCTTCGCCGAGTTGAAAGGGGGCTGAAAGTTGAATACTAAAAAAATGCCCGAACAAAGAGATAAAAAAAGGAAAAAAATCGAAAAGAGGTACAAAGAACTCCAAAAGCTCGTTCAACATCATCAACACCTTTATCACGAAAAAGATTCTCCGGAGATCTCTGACGAAGTCTATGATTCTCTGGCCGAAGAATTGCTCCGGATTGAAGAGAAGTATCCGGAATTAAAAATAGAGGGGAGCGCAAGCGAGAGAATCGGCGGGAAGCCCGCCACCTCGTTTTGGAAAATCAAGCATAAAATCAGACAGTGGTCGTTTGACAATGTTTTTGATTTTTCCGATCTTCAAAAATGGGAAGAGAGAATAAAAAGACTTCTGAAAAAAGAGGGCAAGAAAACCGAAGACATTACCTACGCCTGCGAGATGAAAATTGACGGGCTGAAAGCCGTTCTGACTTATGAAAAAGGAAAGTTAATCACCGGAGCGACAAGAGGCGATGGTATCACGGGTGAGGATGTGACCAATAATCTTAAAACCATAAAAAGTATTCCTCTGAAACTCTCTTCTCCCATAGATTTGGTGGCGGGGGGAGAAGTTTGGCTCTCCGGCCGGGAATTTTTGCGCATAAACGGAGAAAAGAAAAAAAAAGGCCAAGCGGAGTTCGCCAACCCTCGGAACGCCGCAGCCGGAACAATAAGACAACTTGACCCCAAGGTGGTTGCTTCCAGAAATTTGAATACTTTTATCTATGACATTGATTTTATAAGCTTCATTATAAGCTTCAAACATCAAGCTCCAAGATTCAAGAAACCCGCTACGCAAGAAGAAGAACTGAAAATATTAAAAAAGCTCGGGTTCAGCGTAAATCCCAACTTCAAAGTTTGTAAAAACCTGAAAGAAATTCAAGATTTTTATGAGGAGTCTTTGAAAAAGAAAGCCAGATTTGATTACGGGGTTGACGGCATAGTCGTTAAGGTTAACGACATAGAGTTTCAGAAGGTTCTTGGCCATACCGGCAAATCGCCCCGCTTCGGCGTAGCTTATAAATTTCCGGCGCTTGAAACCGCCACGGTTGTTGAGGATATTCTTCTTCAGGTCGGCCGAACGGGAGTTATTACGCCGGTGGCTAAACTTAGGCCTGTTTTGATAGACGGCTCAACCGTTTCTCGCGCCACTCTTCATAACGAGGATGAGATAAAAAGACTTGATGTCAGAATAGGAGATACGGTAATTTTGCGAAAAGCCGGAGATGTTATTCCGGAGATTGTGCGGGTTCTGCCGGAACTCCGAAGCGGCTCCGAGAAGGCGTATAAATTTCCGAAGCGCCTAAGCGCCTGCGGAGGCGAGGGTCTGATTGAACGCCTCGTCGGGCAAGCGGCCCACAGATGCGTCAATAGAAATTCATTTGAGCAACTTAAAAGAAAATTTCATTATTTTGTTTCAAAGAAAGCTTTTAATATAGACGGCCTTGGCCCGAAAATCGTAGACAGATTTCTGGAGCTGGGGCTTGTGACGGATTTTGACGATATCTTTACTCTCCAGTCCGGAGATATTTTGACTCTGGAAGGATTTAAGGAAAAATCGGTTTCAAATTTACTGGAGGCGATTAAAAAAGCGAAAAGTGTCAGCCTGGCCAGATTTTTAGTCGGGCTTTCCATTGATCAAATTGGGGAAGAAACGGCCATTGATGTGGCGGAACACTTTGGAAGTTTGCAGAAAATCAGGAAGGCCGGATTGGCAGAGTTTGAAGCAATTGAAGGCGTGGGAAATGTTGTAGCCGGCTCAATTTGCAGTTGGTTTGGGAATAAAGAAAATTCCGAGTTAGTTGATAGGCTTTTGAAGCATGTCAAAATAGAAACCTCCCCCCACTTGGGAGTTGAACTCCCAAGTGGGAAGATTTTTGGGAAAACTTTTGTTTTGACCGGAACTCTGGGGTCTATAACAAGAGACGAAGCCAAGGAAAAAATCCGCTCTCTCGGCGGCAAAGTCTCAAGCTCGGTCTCAAAACAGATCGACTATGTGGTAGTAGGCGCTGACCCAGGTTCAAAATACGAGAATGCTAAAAAATTGGGAGTGAAAATCATAAACGAAATAGAGTTTAAAAAACTGCTAAAATAACCTAAAAATGTCAACACCCGATGTTGACATTTTTGGGTGCATACGATTATAATCATCCTGTAATGCAAAGAAACAACATTTTTGCTGAAGGGGAATATTACCATGTTCTTGGTAGGGGTAATTACAAACAGAAGATTTTTCTAAACAATGATGACCACATAAGATTTATATTTCTGATTCTCTTTTTACAATTACCGAAAATTTATTCTGATATCGGAGATCAAGTCTATGGATATAAAAAACATGGTCAGTTCAGGACAAAATATACAAAAAAAGATCTTAAAGATAGATATGTAGAGCTTGTTAGTTTCTGCTTAATGCCTAATCACTATCACCTTATAGTTAAGGAAAGTAAAGAAGGAGGAATTTCTCGTTATATGCAGAGAATTTTAAACTCGTTTACAAAATATCATAATATTAAGCATGAAAAAATCGGCCATTTGTTTCAAGGGCCCTTTAAAGCCGTGCGTATGGAAGACAACGAACAACTACTTCACCTTTCAGCATATGTTCATTTAAATCCTAGAGAGTTGAGTAGATGGAAAGGGAGGGAACTACAATATCTTTGGTCTAGCTATCAAGATTTTTGCTCTAATAACAGATGGGGTGAGTTGCTAAGACCGAATATAATTGTTGAACAATTTGGTAGTGTTAATGACTATAGAGATTTTGTTGAAGAAAGCGGTGTAAAAGAATTCAAAGAGTGAAAAGTATCAACATCGGGTGTTGACAGATTTTAGAATAGGTCGGTAGGCGGCTCTGTATAGCGATGTATTTTGTACGACAAACGTACTTGGATAGTATATAATCTAAAACAGAAAAAGCTCAAGCGAGGTTCCGGCATAAGGCTGGAGTGGGGTTTGAGCTAAAGGAGAAGAGAGAATGGCAAGCAAGAATACCCCGACTGCAATCGTCAGTGGAGCATACTGGGCGGCGAACTTCTTTGAGAAGCTTGCCTCTGGTCTCCGCTCTCGCGGCTGGGAAGACGAGCGCATTCACGCGCTCGTGACTCAGCAGGGTGCGGAGGAGATGGGTCGTGGTGTCGCGGCTTTCGTGGACGCGATCGCCGGCCCTTCCGTCCCGACGTTCGACCCGGCCACCGGCACGTTCCGGTGGGAGGTCGACTACGACCAGTCGATTGCGGAGAAGACGGCCGAGAGCGAAAGGGATTCGAAGTCACTGGCGTGGGTCACCGACTACGCTAGCGACGCGAAGTTCCCGGACAATCGCTCGGGGAAGCGGGTCGTCGCCGGCCGCATCAAGTACTTCAACAAGAGCATGGGCCAGGACGAGATCAGGCAGTGGGCCTGGGACAACAACAAGATACTAGCCCGCCCTAAGGAGCTCATCAACTTCTCGCGGGCGTTCCCGCGCCCGGCGCTCGACAACGACATGCCACTTGCGGCGCCCGGCCAGTTCTGGACGGACGCCGACGGCGACCGTCGCTACCTTTGCTTGAACCACGTCGACACCGGGCGTGGCCTGAGCCCCGAGTGGCTCCACCCGACTGAGGAGTGGCCCGGCTACTGGGGGTTCCTCGTCCTCGACAAGTAACTTGGTCCTTGACACTAAGAATCTTGGGTCTCTCAGACCTTTAAAACTTAGTCCTTGGACGCGGCCAATTCTGGCCAAACGCTCTCCCGATATGCGTACAACGGGCACCCCAACCGAAAGGAAGGGGTGTTTCTTATTTTTTGATATACTAATCTTGAAATGTCAAAGGCTCGGCCTTTGACATTAAGATCTTATTCCACAAATAAAGGAATTCTTAAAGAAAGGATTAAAACGAATTAAAACTGAAACTTCATCTCCAGAAACTTTTCATCAAAACTCTCTCCTCTGAAATGTCAAAGGCTCGGCCTTTGACATTAAGATCTTATTCCACAAATAGAAGCTTGACCAAGATCTATGAGTTGTCTTTTATCCTTTATACCTAAGACTTAATACTTTATACTTACTCTTATGATAGGTAAGAATGATATAGAAAATCTTTCCAAATTGGCAAGAATTGAGCTTGATGAAGAAGAAAAGAAAAGTTTGGCCGAGGATATAGAGAAAATTCTTTCTTTTGTTGAGCAAATTAAAGAAGCTGGAGGAGAAATTCAGACGGAGCCGGCAGTCGGCAAGTTGAGAAACATTATGAGAGAAGACAAAAATCCTCATAAAAAAGGCATTCATACCGAAGAGCTTTTGGAAACCGCTCCGGAGAGGGAAGGAGCATACATAAAAGTTCAGAAGATATTATGATTGATTTGAATAATCTGACAATCAAGAAAGCTCATCAGGCGATGAAAGCGGGAGAATATTCTTGCTTGGATTTAACCGGCGCTTATCTAAATGAAATTGAGAAAAAAAACCCCAAACTAAACGCCTATCTGGAAGTTTTTACGGAAAGCGCTCTGAAAGAAGCTAAAATTGCCGACAAAAAATTTAAAGAAGGAACGGCCACTCTTTTAACCGGTATTCCCATAGCCGTGAAGGATAATATTTTAATAAAAGGTAAAATTGCCAGCGCCGGCTCAAAGATTTTGGAAAATTACAAAGCGACATATGACGCCACCGTTGTCAAAAAACTGAAAAAGGAAAAAGCGGTCTTCTTGGGGCGGACTAATTTGGATGAATTTGCCATGGGCGCTTCCACCGAAAACTCGGCTTTTGGCGTGACTAAGAATCCTCACGACATTGAAAGGGTCTCCGGCGGTTCTTCCGGCGGTTCAGCCGCGGCGGTTGCCGCGAATCTTTGTCTGGCGGCCCTTGGCAGCGATACCGCCGGCTCTATCAGACAACCGAGCTCTTTTTGCGGAGTTGTCGGCTTAAAACCGACATATGGAGCTGTTTCGAGATATGGCTTAATAGCTCTCGGTTCTTCCCTTGATTGCATCGGTCCGATTGTAAAAAATGTTCGCGATGCAGAAATTATCCAAGAAGCAATTAAAGGATGGGATAAGTCGGACAGCACATCTCTCCGCGAAGTCAAAAGTCAAAAGTTAAAAATTGAAAAGTCCAAGTTTACTGTTGGTGTGCCAAATATTCGGCTAACCGATGGACAGATAAAATCAGAGACACTAAAAAACCTTGAAGAAGCCATTGAAAAACTCAAGTCTCTTGGATATAAGGTCAAATCAATTGAATTGCCAAATTTGAGGTATGCCGTTCCCGCCTACTATATTATTCTACCCGCCGAGGCTTCGGCCAACCTTGCTCGATATGATGGAGTGAAATATGGTCTTCGGGAAAAAGGAGAAAATCTGATGGAGACCTATTTCAAGACAAGAGGCAGAGGTTTTGGTCCCGAAGTCAGAAGAAGAATATTTATCGGCACCTATGTCTTGTCGGCCGGTTATTTGGACGCCTATTATAATAAAGCTAACGCCGTCAGAGATTTAATTAAGAAGGATTTTGAAAAGGCTTTTGAAGAAGTCGACCTTATTTTGACTCCAACTACGGCAGGTCCGGCTTTTAAGATTGGTGAGAAGTCGGCAGACCCCGTGCAAATGTATTTGGAAGATATTTTTACGGTGCCCGCAAACCATACGGGATTGCCGGCAATCTCCATCCCATACGGCCAAGCGGAAGAAATGCCTCTGGGTATCCAGTTTATTGCCTCTCACCAAAACGAGAGTCTTTTATTCAAAGTAAGCAAAGATTTTCTTGGAGAAAAAGATTAAAATTAGTTTTGGAAAGTTTTGTCATTCAAGATCTATAAACGCTTACCTTGATTAAAAATTAGAAACTGAAAACAAATCCATTATGGACATTATCAGATTTCTCAACCTTAGATATTTTTTCAACAAAATCTATGAGATTTTTACCGGCGCTTCCGGCTCCGGCGCCGAGGGGCTTTCTTTTTTTGAAAGGCTTAAACTTTTGTGGGAACTCGGAGCGCCTTACATAGAAACCTTGTCCATATATTTGTCGCTTTTATTTATCGTCTTCTTTATCTATTCATACATCAGGCTGCAGCAGGTTAAGGCCGAGGAAGAAAAAGCTCTGAAAGAAAGATATCTCCCCCGAGAAGAAGACAAAAAAAAGAATGAAGAGTGGGAGAAAATTACGGCTCTCTTGGAGTCTCAAAATCCCAATGATTGGAGGCAGACCGTCATCCTTGCCGATATTATGCTTGACAAGCTTGTGACTACTCAAGGATACGGAGGAGAAACTTTAGGCGAAAAGCTGAAATCAATAGACCCTGCCGATTTTTTAACGCTTAATTCCGCCTGGGAAGCTCACAAGATTAGAAACAGAATTGCCCATGACGGAGGAGATTTTGTCTTGACCGGCCGAGAAGCCAAAAGGGCTGTGGGGCTTTTCGGGGAAGTTTTCCGGGAATTTGGGATTATCTGAAACAGGCGGCTTCTTTTCTTCGCATTGACTTTTTTTGTGGGAAGACTACAATAGTCAATACCTCTTCTGGATGATACATTGGATGAGGTTAAATAAAACACATATGTAAAACCTTAGCTTAACTGAATATAAGGGGGCATATGTGGGCGAATGTTCCTTGAAAATTTAGACAAAGGAAACGATAAAAAATATCGTTTTTTCTTTTGTCCTGTCTATTGTGAACCAATTTTTTTGTCTGAAAATTCAAAAATTTTGGTATTCATTTAATTTAGAGTTTGATCCTAGCTCAGGATGAACGCTGGCGACGTGGATAAGGCATGCAAGTCGAACGCCCAGCCCATTCAGTACTTTAGAGTTATTATGTTTGTATGTACTATGTTTATGTTTTGAAGAGAGCAGAGTCTTCTTCAGAAATTTATATAGGATATACATCTGACTTAAAAAGGAGATTTCACGAGCACCAGAAGAAGAACAAGTCTTTTACTGGTGAAAGAGGAAGGTGGAAACTCATATACCATGAATCCTATCTTTCTGAAGAAGATGCGCAAAGAAGAGAAAAGATGCTTAAGAAGCACGGTTCTTCAAAGCATCATCTCAAGTCAAAAATTAAAAAGTCTTTAGAGTCTTGAATGGGCTGGGAGTGGCAAACTGGGTAGTAACACGTGGGAACTTGCCCCCGCCACAACGATAACTTGAAGAAATTCAAGCTAATAGTTGATGGTCTCGAGAGAGTAAAGGAACTTGTAAAAGAGTTTCCGGGCGGGGAGAGGCCTGCGGGCTATCAGCTTGTTGGTGGTGTAATGGACCACCAAGGCTATGACGGCTAGGGGAGGTGAGAGCCTGACCCCCACCATTGGCATTGAGATACTGGCCAAACACCTACGGGTGGCTGCAGTCGAGAATCTTCCGCAATGCACGAAAGTGTGACGGAGCGACGTCGCGTGATGGATGAAGTCCTTAGGGGCGTAAACATCTTTTATGAGGGAGGAAGTTTATTGACGTTACCTCATGAATAAGGAGTTGCTAAACTCGTGCCAGCAGCAGCGGTAATACGAGTGCTCCAAGCGTTATCCGGAATCACTGGGCGTAAAGGGTCCGTAGGCGGTTCTTTTAGTCTTCCGTTAAAGCCCGGGGCTCAACCCCGGATAGGCGGAGGAAACGGCAGAACTAGAGGGTGTGAGAGGTTGTTGGAACTCATAGTGTAGGGGTGAAATCCGTTGATCTTATGAGGAACACCAAATGCGAAGGCAGACAACTGGCGCACTTCTGACGCTGAGGGACGAAAGCGTGGGTAGCGAATGGGATTAGATAATCCCGTCACCGCATTACAATAGTGACGAAGGTGTCTCTTTTCTGTGGCGACACAGAATTGTAAACCATCGACAAATTCAGGTTTAGCCCGGGTTTGTCGAAGGCTAATCTAGCTATATCGGTGAAACTCCATACAATAATGAAATTATTACTGGTTTCGTATGGACAACCCCGAGGGAAGTTGTTCGCCAATCGGTGAATTGACCCCGTAGAGACTATGAATTTGAGAAAAAGATAGTTGGCGCATTTTTGTTGCTGTATAGTTTTAACTTTAAATTAAAATATGCAACAAACAGATAAAAAATATGTGCCTTTGTCGGATAAAGCGAAACAAGTCATTCTCGGATCAATTCTTGGAGATGGTTCGCTTAAAATCCAAATCAAAAATTCTAATGCGAATTTACAAATTCGACATTCAGAAATACAGAAAGACTATCTTCTTTGGAAAGCAGAAATGCTTAAAGAGATAGCAACAGATAGTAGCATAAGTGTTCAAAAACCGGATGGTTATAGCAAAAGGAATAAGTGGCGGTTTAGCTCAAGAAGGCTACCCTCTCTTACCGAATTGCATCATCTGACACATGAACAGAACAAATTATGTATTAAACGTACGTGGCTTAATCAGATGACAGAGCTTGCGCTCACCGTATGGTGGTGCGATGACGGATCACTTATTAGTTACGGCGGCAGAAAGGGTGTATTTTGTACTGATGGCTTCAATGAAGCTTCGGTGAAGATACTCGCTCGCTATCTTAAAGTAGTGTGGAAAATAAATACCATTGTTGCTCATGTGTCAGCAAAAAAGGATGGTACAAAAAGTAAATATTGGCGGATATGGATAAGGTCTTCAGAAGAATTAAAGAAGTTTCTTAGAATTATTCTTCCGCACATACCTCTTTGTATGATTCAAAAAACACTACTCTTGTATAAAGATTCTCAATTTCAAGAACGCTGGATATCTGAGGTTATCCAATTAAGTGGCTATTCTCGTTCTGCTGTTGTAGCAGAATACAAAAAGAAAAAAGCCAGGTGGAATGCTTACAGATAAAGATATAGTCCGGACTCTATGGCAACATAGAGAGACAAGCAGAAATGACTTGTCCTCCGTAATTTTACGGAAGTAACAAAATCAACCCCAGTAGTCCACGCCCTAAACGATCCAGACTGGCTTTTCGGAGTATCGACCCTCTGAGAGGCGAAGCTAACGCGTTAAGTCTGGCGCCTGGGTAGTACGAGCGCAAGCTTAAAACTCAAAGGAATAGACGGGGACTTGCACAAGCGGTGGATCATGTGGCTTAATTCGATAGTAACCGAAGAACCTTACCAAGGTTAGAAACTTAGATGACGAACTTTAGAAATAAAGTTTTTCTCACAAGGACATCTAAGCAGGTGTTGCATGGCCGTCGTCAGTTCGTGATTTGAATTGTTCCCTTAAGTGGGGTAACGAACGCAACCCTCATTGCCTGTTATATGTGTCAGGCGAGACCGCCCAGCCTTTTGTTCAGAAAAATTTGTGAACAAAGGGCTGGGAGGAAGGTGGGGATGACGCCAGGTCAGCATGACCCTAGATATCTTGGGATGCACACGTGATACAATGGCTGTTACAACGGGTCGCGACGGGGTAACCCTGAGCCAATCCTAATAAAAACAGCCCCAGTTCGGATTGAGGTCTGCAACTCGACCTCATGAAGTCGGAATCGCTAGTAATCGCGGAACAGCTTGCCGCGGTGAATACGTTCTCAAGTCTTGTACTCGGGTCGCCGTGCGATCGTGTACACTAGCTGGTGATCTTTTTAAAAACAAGAAAGTCCAGCCAAAATACAATCACAATATTTTGAAGCAAAATTCCAGTCTGTCTCTGCGAAGAGGCAAGATGAAGGGGAAAAGTAGCATATCTTAGCTTGAATAACAGTAGAAAGGCTTATAACAAAGGATGACTCTGCGAGTACATGAGGAAATCTTTGTGATGACAAATGTTGTTGTAAGTGCAGTGTTATCGAGATAGGATAAAAAGGTGTTACGGTTACCACGGGAGATCTTGCATATTCCTCTCTGTGTAAAACTAACATTGAGGTATATTATATGACAACATATAATAGATGATATGCAAGAAGTCAGCAGAGTTCATAGTACCAAACGTAAACCTTTTGAGCGGAATCCCGCTCTAAAAGGACCGATTGGGAAGGAACAAATTCATAGGCAGAAACTTAATCCTCATTATGTTGCTGGATTTATAGATGGTGAGGGCTCATTCTCAATAAGTATAGTTAAACACAAGACTACTAAAAGTGGTTTTGATGTAAGGCCGGAATTTGAGATTGAAGTTCGTAAGGATGATCAAGAAATTCTTGAACGAATTCTTATCACTATTGGATGTGGGAAAATCTTTGATTGCTCATATGAGCGGTACGGATGGTTTCCACATGCCAAATATAAAATAACCAGTAACAAAAATTTGAAAGATTATTTATTTCCATTTCTGGACAGGTATCCTTTACAAGCAAAAAAGGCTCTGATGTATAAGAGATTTAAAATCATAGTATTAATGATTTTAAACAAAAAACATCTTAAGCCCAGAGGTTTAGAAAAGATATCAAAGATTAGAGATGAAATGCGTGCTTTAGGAAAAAAGCACGAACCTATGGAAACCGCTAGGGTACGGGAAAACCGTTTGCCCAGTGGTGTTGGAACATTTGCAAGTAATTGCATTTGTATTCAGATACTGCCCGTCAAGCCAAGGAAGCTGGGAGTACCCGAAGTTCCCATTTATTGGGGCCGAAGGTAAATTCAGTGACAAGGGTTAAGTCGTTTTATTACAGAACGTAATTTGCGACCTGTCAAGAGTAATCTTGACAGAAAAAATCAACTCATATCGGTGAAGTCTAAGGCTATAAATGCTTAAATGTATTTATGGCTAAGGTAATACCGAGGGAAGCTAAGAGGATCACATACTCATCTGAGATAAGAAAATTAAAAAAAGGAATGTTATGGCATTATGTCCATCGTCGAGAAAAACAAAGGCAGATACAGAATTAGTGTGTGGCAAAAGTATTCCAGGGATATATTTTTCTCTGTGATAAAAAACCACATTATCCCGTCGATGAAATATAAACTCGGATAAGTATGTGATTCTCTTAGAACCTGTAGAGACTGAAGTTTTGCGCAAGCAGAACTGAGATGGCGGTAGTCCTGGCCAAAGCCAGAAAAACGCTGCCATAAATGTTGATCCCCGATATCTCATAGGTATTGGGTGAAGGTATAGTCCATGCTATATGGAAACATATAGGTGAACATGAACAAGGTACGGCTACCGGAAGGTGGTCGTGGATTATTTCCAAATTGGAACGCTTTGTTTTCAAAACAAAGTTTACCGAGTCGATTACTTCTGTTTCAGGAGTAGGATTTTGGCTTAAAATCCTAAAAAATAAGCCTGCTTTGATAGATACGCATACTATTATCAGACAGGACAAAAGAAGGAACGATAAACAAAACCTCCCCGGTCTTTATGGGTCGGAGAGGTTTTGTTTTTATTGATTTTACGGAACATCTGCCATATAAAGGCATAGATATTGCAAAAGAAACCGATTTTTGAAAGAATGTCCTTTGTATCGGCGGTGGCGATTGCATAAGGCTCAAGCGAAAAATTTTAAAAAAGCAAAGCAAAAAAGCGGCCATTCCGGCCTTTATTGACACGGTATTAAAACAGAGGCGACTGTAGTTCAGTGGTAGAACGCTGTCCTCTCCCGCCCGCCTTGACTTCGCAAGATTTTTTGAAAACTATATATTGAAATATTGTTGAGATTACATAGTATGTAGCGTGGGCGTGTAGTTCAGTGGTAGAACGCTGTCCTGATAAGACAGAGGCCGTAGGTCCGATTCCTACCACGCCCACGCTGTATAGTATGGTTAGCCAGGCGAAGTCAGGCGCGGTAAGACAGAGGCCGTAGGTCCGATTCCTTCCAGTCGCGCAGCGTAAAACCATATACTGCAATATACTATAGTATATACTATAGTATATATTTTTGGCTTGTTGTTTCGGGAAATTATAAATATCTCTATAAAACAATATCGGCGTGTTAAAATGGGCGGATGGATTCTCATAAAGCCTATTTCAAGGATAAAAAGATTACTCTGATGGGCCTTGGCCTTCTGGGACGAGGTCTCGGAGATGCCAAGTTTTTAGCCGAATGCGGGGCTGATTTGCTGGTTACGGACATTAAAGGAAAAGAAGAATTGAAGGATTCTTTTCTGCCGCTAAAAAGATTTTCAAACATAAAGTTTGTCCTGGGCAAGCATAGGCTCCAAGATTTTCGCCGCAGGGATTTAATCATAAAGTCAGCCGGCATACCGCTTGATTCGGCATATTTGAAAGAAGCGGATAAAACCGGCGTGTCGGTCAAAATGAGCACGGCTCTTTTTGTTAAACTTTCCAAAACCAAAACTATTGGCGTTACCGGGACAAAAGGAAAGTCCAGCACGACGCATCTTATTGAAAATATATTAAAAACGGCCGGCAAAAAGTTTTTTCTTGGCGGGAATGTTCGCGGCCTCGCCACCCTGCCGCTTTTGAAGGAGGCGAAGGAAGGCGACCTGGTTCTCATGGAACTTGATTCTTGGCAGTTGCAAGGATTCGGTTATGACAAGATAAGTCCGAATATTTCCGTTTTCACAAATTTGATGAATGACCATATGAATTACTATAAAAACGATGTCCGGCAATACCTTGATGATAAAGCCAATATTTTCAAATATCAGAGCGAGGAAGATTTCTTAATCACAAGCCCCGAAGTAAAAAAAATCATAGATGAGAGATTTCAGGGCAAAATAAAAAGCCGAATTATTTTAACCGGCGTTCGTGATGTCCCCGATGATTGGAATCCGATAATTTTTGGCGAGCATAATAAAGAAAGCATCGCTTTTGCCATCAAAGTCGGAGAAATCTTGGGCATTGATAAAGAAATTATCAAGAAAGGAGTGGAACAATTTGAAGGCGTGCCGGCCCGCTTGGAATTGGTCGGAGAGGCTGGGGGCGTTAAGTACTACAACGACACGACGGCAACCATCACGGACGCCGCGATAGCCGCCCTGAAAGCTATCCAAGCAAATACGGAGAAGTCTCCTAAAATAGTTTTGCTGGCCGGCGGAAGCGACAAGAATCTTGAATTTGAGAAATTTGTTGAAGAAATGGCCGGAAGGGTTAAAAAGTTAATTCTCTTTGAGGGTCATGCGACCAACAAAATCGTGTCGCTTCTGGCCCCCGGGTGGTTTGATTTTGTCGTCGTTTCCAATATGCCGCAGGCTTTTGAAGAAGCTCAAAAAGCGGCTAAAAAGGGAGACATTGTTTTATTGTCGCCGGGGGCCACAAGTTTTGGAATCTTTAAAAATGAATTTGACAGGGGGGATCAGTTTGTAGATTTGGTAAACAGTCTGAAATAAACAAGTCTGTCTTTGACAAAATGAAAATTAATTCGGAAAAAATTAAAAAAGTTCACTTTATCGGCATCGGCGGAATAGGAATTTCCGCTATTGCCAGAATGATGCTTGATTTGGGGAAAATTGTCAGCGGCTCTGACGGCGCGGATAGCAGAGTCGTCAAAGACCTAAGGAATCTAGGAGCAAATATTTACATCGGCCACTCTGAAAAAGCCTTAAAAAAAGATGTTAATTTGGTCGTCTACACCATTGCTATCTCCAAGGAAAATCCGGAATTTTTGAAAGCCAAAAAACTGAAGATTCAAACCTTGAGTTATCCGGAGATGCTCGGAGCCGTCTCGGAAGGCTTTCGTACCATAGCCGTTTCGGGTACCCACGGCAAAACCACGACAACCGCCATGCTTTCGGGGGTCTTAATTGACGCCCTTCTTAAACCAAGCGTCATTGTGGGCTCCCTCTTGAAAGGCTCCGGCAGTAACTACATAAAAGGCAATGGTAAATTTTTTTTGGTAGAGGCTTGCGAATACAAAAGGTCATTTCTGAACTTAAAGCCCGAGATTCTGATTATCAATAACATTGAGGAGGACCATTTGGATTATTATCAAAATCTGGCCGATATTCAGAGCGCTTTTCGCGAACTTGCCCAAAGCGTGCCTCTCGGAGGTTTTATTGTCTGTAAGGCCAAGGATAAAAATCTTAAACCGGTTCTCTCCGGAATTTCTTCCGAAAAAATCGTTGATTACACGGAATTTATTGACGAGAAACTAAACCTTAAAGTTCCCGGAAGGCATAATTTGTTGAACGCCGCCGCCAGTCTGGCCGTTGGAAGCCTTTTGAAAATTGATAAGAAGAAAATCAAAAAATCTCTTCTTGAGTATTCCGGAATCTGGAGGCGTTTTGAGTTCAAAGGCAAAACTGCCGTCGGAGCAAGCGTCTATGACGATTATGCTCATCATCCGTCCGAAATTGAAGCCACATTGAAAGGAGCGCGGGGAATTTTTAAGGGGAAAATAGTCGTCGTTTTTCAGCCCCATCTATACAGCCGGACAAAAAGATTCTTGAAAGAATTCGGCCGGAGTTTCCGCCGGGCGGATGAGGTAATCGTTTTGCCGATTTATGCGGCCAGAGAATTGGAAGACAGCTCCATAAATTCAAAAATGCTGGCCGAAGAGATAAATAAAAATAAAGTTCGGGCAAAATACAAAGAAAACTTTGACGAATGTTCTGATTATCTCTCGAAACACCTGAAAAAAGGAGACTTTTTGATGACAATCGGCGCCGGTGATGTTTTCAAAATAGGGGAGAGTTTGTTGACTTAAATTTCCATATCTTGTACAGTTTAGAATGGAAAAACAGATCTTCCGGACAAAACGATAGAACGATAGTATAGAAGGGAGTTAAAGCATGAAAGAAGCCAGTCTTTTCTCTTGGTTGGATTTTGGGGCGGAACTCGGGAAGCTCTTCCGCCTTTACTGGGGATCTCTCCGATCCTCAAATGCTCCGCAAGAGAGGGTTCGCCTTTTGTCGGCCTTCTCGGACAGTCTCTACGAGATGTCCGAAACCGCCAACGGGCGATTTCTCCGAAGGAAGCCCTCCACCTGGGTTTGGGCCTTTCTTCGAGCTTTCTGCTACTATCGAATGGAGGCGGTCTCCGACGTGATGTGGCGGTTGTCCCGCGAGCGCGGAGTGAAGCTTGAGCCGTGGCAATTCTATGTCAGGGCTCGCATCAAGCGAAAGAAAGGGCGGCTGGTGGATGCGGCCCTGCTGACGCGGATTGCCCTCCACGCTTCTCCTCCACGGCTTTCTGCCTACGCGCTTTTTAGCGCGTGTATGATTGAGGACACTCTTATTCTCGACGGGGCAAGGAAAAACGAGTGGGCTTTTCTCAAAGCTCACCAGCTTGTTACCGAAATCGTGCCTCTCTTCAGGGACACGGAGCCGGAGCAAGCAATTCTGGCGCTCCTTGTTTTGTCGGGAATCTCTCTGCGCGTCGGCCATCCGGTCTCTGCCGGAGCTTATCTCGACAGCGCTCGGGAGATTGAAAGGAAACACAATCTTTCTCGCGCCGAACTTCTCCGGCCGCTTGAGGAGAAGCTTCGCGCGGCCGGAGTCTTGGACTGAAGCCTTGTCCGCATCTCAGGCGCGCCCCTTGCGGGGCGCGCCTCTTCCATTTATTTTATCCCGCAAATCATAATTCTAACCCACAAATGATTCTTCTAATGCAATCAATCTGCCCGCTTCGCCGCGTGTCGGAGCGAATCGATTCCAATCTACCGATGCTCGCAAATCTCACTTGGATGCCGCAGTGAAAGAAGCGGGGCTTTGTGTTAAATTACCTCCATGTCTCATTTATATATTATCGCCACCCCCATTGGGAATCTGGAGGACATCACTTTGCGCGCCTTGCGTCTTTTGGGAGAGGTTGATTTGATTTTTTCCGAAGACACAAGAGTCACTCGCAAACTTTTGGATAGATACGGCATCAAAACTCCGATGGAAAGGCTGGACGCCAAAGTTGAGGCAAAAAATCCGGAAAAAGTTCTGGATTTGCTTCAGGCGGGCAAGAACATCGCTCTGGTCACGGACGCCGGCACTCCCGGAATATCCGACCCCGGCTCTATTTTGATTCGGAAGCTGAAAAGCCTCTTGCTTTTCAAACTGAAAAATGAAAAACCCGTCAATTTTAGCCATAACGAACTTATAAACTTGATAAGCGTCCCCGGCCCGTCATCGCTCTCCGCTTCTCTTTCCGTCTCCGGGCTGAAAGAATCACATTTTGAATTTCTTGGCTTCTTGCCTCACAAAAAAGGCCGGGAAACGCTGTTTAAGAAAATCTCCGAATCTAAAACTCCGGTGGCATTCTTTGAATCGCCTCATCGCTTGATGAAAACGCTGAATTCATTGAACAAACACCTGGGAAAAAATAAAAAAGTTCAAGTCTTCAGAGAGCTGACTAAAATACACGAGGAAACAATAGAAGGCTCCGCTTCTGAAATCTTGGAATATTTTTTAAATAACCCCGACAAGGTAAAAGGTGAAATAGTTTTTATCATTTCCTGACACTTCTTGTTCTTGAGTTTTAATTTATCCGGAGCATGTCTAAAAAATAAATTTGCTATAATAGCCCTTATGTCTGCTTTAAAAACAATTCTTTGGCTTTCCGTTCTCGTGGCCGTTTTGCCTTTTTTAGGTCTGCCCCAATCTTTTGACAATGTTTTGTCCGTTCTGTCGGGGGCGGTTATTTTCATTCTATCTTTTCTTTTAAGAAAGGAATTGGGTGAAAAGGAAATTAACAAGCCCGAAAGGGAAGACCTTGGAAAGCAAATTTAGACGCGGTTTATTCAACGGCCGCATAACGTTTTACGGCTTTTTGGCCGCCTCGGCTTTTGCGGTATTTTTCGCCGTTCCCCAAATTGTTTCCATAAAATACGACTCTCTTTCTCTCGCCGATTCAGAAGAAGTTGCCGAAGAAGCGGATTTGCCGGAGGAAGAAAACAAATTCAAGGCCGTGTATTTGAAAACGCCGGACTCCGTTAAGGCCGTTTATATGACAAGCTGGGTCGCGGGAACTCAAAGTTTGAGAGAACACATCGTAAAACTCATTGACGAGACAGAGCTGAACGCCGTTGTCATTGACATCAAAGACGATACCGGCCGAATCTCTTTTGAAACCGAAGACGAATATCTGAATGAAATCGGTTCTGCGGAAATCCGCATCCCCGACATCAAAGAATTTATAAAATATCTGAATGACAAGGAAATCTACGCCATCGGGCGCATTAGCGCCTTTCAGGACCCTCATCTGATTAAATTGAGACCGGACCTGGCGGTTAAAAGAAAAAGCGACGGCGCCGTTTGGAAAGACAGAAAGGGTATTGGTTGGCTTGACGCCGGTAGCCGCGAAACTTGGGATTATATCGTGAAGATAGCCAAAGAGGCTCACAGAGTCGGCTTTGACGAGCTTAATTTTGATTACATCAGATTTCCTTCGGACGGAAATATGAGAGATATTTATTATCCTTTCAGCGAAGAAAAAGTTCTGTCCGACATAGATTTTGGCAAGGCGGATATTCTGAAAGATTTCTTTGCTTATCTTGATAAAGAAACGCAAGAGCTTGGCGTTCCGATTTCGGCCGATTTATTTGGTATGACCGCGACAAATAAAGACGACCTCAATATCGGACAAGTTTTGGAAAATGCCTTGCCCTATTTTGATTACATCGCTCCCATGGTCTATCCGTCTCATTATCCCGTCGGGTTTCGGGGCTACAGTGATGTCAACGCTCATCCTTATGAAATTGTAAATTTTTCCATGACGGAGGCGGTTCGTCGGGTTAATGAACTGCGCGATATTCTGGCAAGCTCCACTCCGGCATCAAAGGTCATTTCCAAATTAAAACCCGGTCAATTGCGTCCGTGGCTTCAGGACAACGATTATCCGATTCACTATACGGCCGATATGGTTCGCGCCCAAATACAAGCTACTTATGATGCCGGCCTAAATTCATGGATGCTTTGGGATGCCGCTAATACCTATACCAAGTCCGCACTAGAGCCTGCTATGGATGCGGCGCCTGCCCCGTAGCGGGCTCGCTCTGACAATATCAAGAAGAAGAAGCGGCGCCCTCGTCAGGGAAGCCTCCCGTGCCGCTCTTTCAAAAAATCATGAATGGGAAAACGGGAAGATTTTATAAATAAAGTCGCGCGCTAAAGCGCGCATCTCCGGAGGCGCCTCGGCTTTTTCTTATTCCCGTTTTTATTCATAATTTCAAATAGAGTTGATATAATTAAGACAAATGGAAGGCCAGAATAAAATCACATATTTTGGTTTGACCGACTACCGCGGTAAACAAACCAAATTCGGCATCAAACGGGAGGACAGGACCAAACATGTTTATGTCATCGGCAAAACCGGCATGGGCAAGTCCACTCTGCTTGAAAATATGGCCATTCAGGACATCCAGAACGGCGAAGGCATGGCCTTTATAGATCCTCACGGCAAAACGGCTGACTTGCTTTTAGACTACATTCCCGAGGAACGCATTGACGATATTCTTTATATTGCTCCCTTTGATATGGAAAATCCGGTTTCTTTCAATGTTATGGAAGACGTCGGCCCCGACAAGAGACATTTGGTGGCAAACGGCCTGATGAGCGCCTTTAAGAAAATCTGGGTGGACGCCTGGTCAGCTCGTATGGAATATATCTTGAACAACATTATGCTGGCCTTGCTTGAATACCCCGACTCAACCCTTGTCGGCGTCAACCGTATGCTGGCCGACAAAGCTTACAGAAAAAAAGTCGTGGCCAATGTGACGGATGTCTCCGTTAAGGCTTTTTGGGAGGAAGAATTCGCCAAATACTCCGACAGATTTATGGTTGAAGCGGGCGCCGCCATTCAGAACAAGGTCGGACAATTTATTTCAAATCCTCTTGTCAGAAATATCATTGGACAGCCAAAATCGTCCTTTGATATTCGGGAAATGATGGACAAGAAAAAGATAATCATCATCAACCTTTCAAAAGGTCTTGTTGGGGAAGCCAACGCCAACCTTCTGGGCTCAATGCTTATCACGAAAATCTATCTGGGAGCCATGAGCCGAGCCGATGTCTCCCTTCTTCAGATGCAGAAATTGCCTAATTTTTACTTATATGTAGATGAATTTCAGTCGTTTGCCAACGAGAGTTTTGCCGACATTCTTTCGGAAGCCAGAAAATACAAACTCAATTTGACCATCGCCCACCAGTATATTGAACAAATGTCCGAAGAGGTTCGGGAGGCCGTTTTTGGGAATGTCGGCACTTTTATAACTTTCAGAGTCGGAGCCTACGACGGAGAAGTATTGGAAAAGGAGCTTGCCCCGGAGTTTACAATTGAAGACTTGGTTAATCTCGGAAAATACCAGATGTATTTGAAACTGATGATTGACGGAGTCGGCTCTCGTCCGTTTTCGGCCGTCGGCCTCGCCCCGTTTCCGCCTCCCCGGGTTTCTTATAAAGATATGATTATTGACCGGTCAAGAAAGCAATTTTCCAAGCCGCGGGCCATTGTGGAAGAAGAACTGATTCGCTGGCATCAAACAGGCATCCACGGCGCCGCCGCTTTGGACGGAGAAAGAAAAACGAGAAGTTCTCAAGACAAAGAAAAAATGTTCCCGCAAAAAGCTTTGGTTTCAGCCGAGAATGTCTCTCATCGGGAGATTCCGCAAAGGCAAGTCTTGCAAACTCCGGAAATTCTAAAGAAAGGAATGTTCGGAATCTCCGACAGGGAAAAAAAATTGCAGGAAGTCGTTTCTCTGGGCAGGCTTAGGGCAAAGAAAAGAAAAAAACACAAGACATCCCCCCAAAATGTCAATGAACTTCGAAAGGCTTTATCAACGGTTTTGAAAGATGTCCATGCCAGACATCCGGAAAGCGCGGAAAAAATGCGGTCGGAGAAAAAAACTTTCCAGCCGAAACCTTTTTCTTCCGAATTGAAGAGGGATAATGTTCCAAAGCCCGTCGAAGTCGGAAGCCAAACCGAAGGAACTTCAAAAAAAGAGACCGAAGCAAAAAAAGAGCTGGCGGGAGAAGAAAAAATATTTAAAAAGTCCGCAGAGGTGCCGACGGATATTTTGAAAAGAGTTTTTGATGCGACCTAGAAATAAAGTTTTCTTATTTTTGTCTCTTCTGTTTTTTCCGGTATTTTCTTTTGGCCAAATTATCATTACTGAAATAATGTATGATCTTCCGGGCTCTGATGCCGGGCGGGAGTGGATTGAGGTTTCAAACACAACCGGCTCTTCCGTCAGCCTTTCTCTCTGGAAATTGTTTGAAAATGGCACCAATCATAACCTTGTTTTACACCAAGGAAACGAGAATCTTCCTTCGGGCGGAAGCGCTATTATTTCCGATAATCCGGCCAAATTTTTGTCTGACCACCCCGGTTTTAACGGCGCGATTTTTGACAGTTCTTTTTCTTTAAGCAATACGGGGGAAACTTTAGCTATCCGAAATGATGAATTGGAGGATATTGACAGCGTTTCCTATCTTTCGGATTCCGGAGCGGCGGGCGACGGGGAAAGCCTGGCTCTTTTCGGAGAGAACTGGCTTGCGGCGGCTCCTTCCCCCGGAAATTTCAGTGAAGGAAGCGATAAAGAAGCCGCTCCCAACCCAAACGAAAGCGCCTCTTCTTCGGGAGGAAATACGAGCGGAGAAACGGTCAATTTCCCCAAAGGAAGCATTAAAACGAGCATTATCGGAGAAAAAAACATTCTCTCCGGAGCGGATGTTTTTTTTGAAGCCGGGAGTCTGGGGGTCAAAGGAGAGCCTCTGGAGAACGCCAGACATCTTTGGAATTTTGGCGACGGGACGATTTTGGAAGGGGAGAAAGTCTTGCATAATTACATTTATCCCGGCGAGTATGCCGTTTTTCTGGAAGTTTCGTCAGAGAATTTTACAGCCACCGACAAATTATATGTCTCTGTTCTTCCGTCCAATTTATCCATCTCTTCTGCCGAAGTTCTTTTTATAAAATTAAAAAACGATTCGGCCAAGGAAATAAACCTCTCCAGATGGATATTAAAGGCCGGAGGCAAATTTTTTATCATTCCCGAAAATACATATATCAGGCCAAACGGTGAAATTACATTTCCCGGCGAGAGAACCTTATTGAACGGCTCTTTAGAGCCCGTCAATCTTCTTTATCCGAACGGGCGCGTTGCTTATTCTTTTAATCAGAAGACCGGAGCGTTTTCTTCCGGTCCTTCGAACCAAGCTTCTTCCATAAATTTTGAAACATCTCCCTCTCGCGCCGTTAAACTCCCCGGCGTCGATATTCGGGGAGAAATTGTCGCCCAAGCCTCGTCCGCTTTTTCTTCCTCTCCGTCGAATTTGGAGGACGACCCCGATTTTCTGACGGACGAAGCTCCGGCTCAAGCAAAAAGAGGAGGATTATCCAAGTGGATAATTCTTTTGGTTTCATTGATATTACTTTCATCCTTTGGGCTTTTATATATTCAAAAAGACGCGAAGGTTGAAGGATTTACCATAATAGAGTAGCCTTGTCATTGTGGCCCTTTAACCTGCAGAAATGGTTATATTTAGAGCCATCTTTGTTATTTTATGAAAACACTTATCTTCAGTTTGGCCTACTACCCCGATTATGTCGGGGGGGCAGAAGTGGCCATTAAAGAAATTACGGACAAGATTTCCGAAAAAGATATGTCTTTTGACATGATTACTCTTCGTCTGAATAAAAGGCAGAGCAAGTTTGAGAAAATCGGCAACATTAATGTTTATCGGGTCGGTTTTGGATTTTTAACTCTTGATAAATTCAGCGCTCCGATTGACGGCTTTTTCAAGGCTTTTAGACTGAACAAAGAAGAAAAATATGATTTTCTTTGGGCTATGATGGCAAATCAGATGAGCGTTGCCGCCGCTCTTTTCAAAATTTTTAACAAAAAAATTCCTCTGATTCTTTCCGTTCAGGAAGGAGACGAGGAAAAACATCTTAAGCGGTATGTTGGCGGAAACGATTTTCTTTACAGAATTTTTATTCGCCCCTGGCACCTGATGATTTTTAAGTTGGCGGACAGAGCTACCGTCATCAGCCGTTATCTGGAAGAGAGAGTTCTGCAGAACAATTTCAAGGGCCCGATTTTTTATGTGCCGAACGGCGTTGATATGAAAAATTTTTCAAAAAAAGAACCGGAAGAAAAGCTTGAGGAGCTCAAAAAAAGTCTGGGTTTGGAAAAGACCGATAGAATTATCATCACCACCTCCCGTTTAGTTGAAAAAAACAGAGTGGAAGATATTATTCTTTCCTTGAATTATTTGTCGCCGGAATACAAAGCTCTTATTTTGGGAAGCGGACATTTGCTCTACAAACTTCAAAATTTGGCCGAGAAAGAAAAACTTTTGGACAGAGTAAAATTTTTGGGGTTTATTGATAGAAGCGAAATTCCCAAATATCTGGCGCTTTCCGATGTCTTTGTCCGTCCCTCTTTATCGGAGGGCATGGGCGTGTCATTCATTGAGGCTATGGCATCAAACCTTCCGGTTGTCGCTACTCCCGTCGGAGGGATTGTTGATTTTTTGAAAGATGAGGAAACTGGGCTTTTCTGCGAGGTCAAAAACCCCAAAAGCCTGGCCGAGGCCGTAAAAAAAATTGAAAAAAATAAAGAATTGAGGGAAAGAATAATTCAAAACGCCATAAAAATGACAAAAGAGCGCTTTACTTGGGACTTTATTTCAAAAGAGATGCTCGGAAGTTTTTACCCTTTCAAAGATAGAAAAAAAATCATCATCGCTACGGGGGTTTGCCCCCCCAAGATGGGCGGGCCTTCCTACTATGCCCACAATCTTTCCAAAGAATTTCGCGGCTTGGGCCAGAATGTCAAAATTGTCACCTACGGAATGGAAGCAAGGTTGCCATCGGGGCTAAGACATCTGTTTTATTTCTTAAAATTATTTCTAAAATCTCTCGGGGCGGATTTTATTCTGGCTCTGGATACTTTGAGCGTCGGTCTGCCCTCGGCCGCGGTTCGAAGCCTGACTCGTTCCAGACTTCTTATCAGAACGGGCGGGGATTTTTTGTGGGAGCAATATATTGAACGAATCGGGCCGGAGATTCTTTTGTCCCGCTTCTATGAATCAGCTCCGAAGTTTACGGCCAAAGAAAAAAAAGTTTTTAATCTGACCAAGTATGTTCTAAAGAGAGCGGACATTTTGCTTTTCAGCACAAAATATCAAAGGGATATTTTTCTGAATGCCTATGGTCCGGACATTTCAAAAACCCGCATCGTTGAGAACTTCTACGGGCCGAAGAAAGAAGCTTTTTCTCCGCGAAAAAAAATTTTTCTTTGGGCCGGTCGGGATATCCGGTTTAAGAATAGCCAAAGAATGAAAGAAGCATTCGCTCTGGCCCGGGAAGAAAACAGAAATATAGAACTTGAAATCCATAAAGATATTAAACAAGAAGAACTTTTCAAGAAGATGGCCCGCTCTTACGCGGTTATGAACATTTCAATCGGCGAGATTAGCCCGAATTTTATTATGGAGGCCATTGCTTTCAATAAACCGTTTATTTTGACGAAAGAAACCGGCATTTACGACAGGGTTAGAGACATAGCCATTTTTGCGGACCCGATGGATATTAAAGACATTAAAGAGAAAATACTCTTTTTGGCCGATGATAATAATTATGAGGCGCAGAAAAAAAAGATTGAGCGTTTCGGTTTCAGACACTCTTATGGAGAGATAGCCGAGGAGATATTAAAAATAGCGGGATGCTAATATATTCATATGTTAAGAGTTTTAACCATCTCATCTGATAGGAATTTATTCAAAAAAAACAGCGCCGTCAGGCGCCGGGCTATTCAATATAGCGCTCTTTCAGACGAATATTACGCCATTGTTTTTTCTACGGCCGACCTTGGGCTTAAATTGCAGAAAATTGCCCGCAACGCCTGGATTATTCCCACCAATTCAAAGAATCGCTGGCATTATGTTTTTGATGCCTTAAAAATCGGTAAGAAAATGTCCGGCATTGATGTTGCGAGTTCCCAGGACCCGTTTGAAAGCGGCTGGGTCGCCTGGAAGCTCTCAAAATTTTTTAAAAGCGCTCTGCAGATTCAGATTCACACCGACTTTGGAAGCTCGCATTTTCGGTCAAATCTTCTGAACAGATTAAGACTTCTTATCGCCAGAATCGTTCTGCCGAAAGCCGACATCATCAGGGTAGTATCCATCCGGGCAAAAAAAGCTTTGAAAAAATATAAGATAAAAGCTCGAGTCGTCGTTTTGCCTATTTTTGTCGACATAAATCAAATTAGAAACGAGAACCCCAATTTTGACCTTCATAAGAAATTTAAAAATTTTAACCGAATAATTTTAATGGTTTCACGTCTTCAAAAAGAGAAAGATGTCGGCTTGGCCATTGATGTTTTTAAGGCTGTCTCTGAAGCAAAAGCCGATGTTGCTTTGGTTATTGTCGGAGACGGAAGCGAAAGAAAAAATCTGGAGGCCAAAGTCAGAAACTTTGGTTTGGAAAAAAAAGTTTTTTTTGAAGGTTGGCAGAGCGATATTCTTTCCTACTACAAAACGGCCGATGTTTATCTTTCCACCTCTTTATACGAAGGCTATGGCCTGTCTTTGGTTGAAGCCCTGGCCTCCGGCCTTCCCGTCGTAACAACCGATGTCGGCATCGCCGGGGACTATGTCCTCGGCAATATTAATGCCCTGGTTTGCTCTCCCGGGGATTCGGAGTGTATTGAAAGAGCTTTGAAAAGGATTTTGTCCGACGACAAACTTAGAGAAAAACTTCGAGCGGGGGCCACGACAATATCGGACAAGTTTTTCCCGAGGGGCGAATATGATTATCTGGAAAAATACAGACAAGCTTGGATAAAATAATTTTATGAGAAAAATTTTAATTTTTTTTTGGGACTTGGCTTATAAGCGGCGGATTCTTGTCAAATTTATTCTTTCGGGAGGCACGGGGGCTCTTTTTCTTCTCTTGACTCTCTTTATTTTAACCGACATTTTTGGTTTATTTTATCTGTTTTCCGCTATTCTGGCCTTTATTTTAGCCACTTCCGTCGGTTTCCTTCTCCATAAATTTTGGACATTTAAAGACAAAAACACCGCATTTTTGAAAAAGCAGGGTTTCTATTATTTTTCTTTTCAGGCTTTTTTATTTTTTTTGAATACGCTCGGTCTTTATGTCTTGGTTGATCTCTTCGGCCTCTGGTATATGCTGGCCCAGTTTATCTTGAGCGGGACAATCGGGGTCATTAGCTTCTTTTTCTATAAATTCAAGGTCTTTATTCACAGCGATTATTTAAAATCCGATTTTGCGGCGGAGAGCGGCTCCGCTCCGGGGAAGAAAAAAATTTGCTATATCCTGCCGAAATATGACGCAAAAACTCATACTCATTTTTCATACCTCTATCCTTTTTTAGGAAAAGTCTCAAAAGAACTTGAGATATTTTTAATTGTTGAAAAAAGCCGCGGGTTGATGGAAATTGACGGCATAAAAAAAATTTATCGGCAGAAAAAAAAGCTCAAAATTTTCAGGGTTTGTGAAAATTTTTTGGCCTCTTCCAAGGCTTCAAGCGAGGGCTATTCGGATTTTTATGTCCACTATTCTTTCATTGGGGCTCTCTCGGCTATCTTGGTAACAAAAATCAAAGGCGGCAAAGTCTTTTATTGGAACTGCGGTATGCCATGGCTGTACAAAAGAGGGCGATTTGAAGAAAAAGTTTTCAGATATATCTTGAAAAATACGATTTTTGTAACCGGAACTTCGGGAATTAGGGACGAGTATGTTAAACGCTACGGACTTCTCTCGGAGAAGACCAGAGTTTTGCCGAACTGGATTGACCTTGAAGAATTTGGAAAAAATGTTTGGAAAAAGGAAGAAGCCAGAGAAAAACTCAATCTGTCGCAAGACAAGAAAATAATTCTTTTTGTTCATCATTTATCTCAAAGAAAAGGGGCTGATAAAATTTTACCTACGGCCGAGCTTTTATCGGATGATTATTTTTTTGTCGTTGTCGGTAGCGGCCCCTATCAGAAGAAACTGCGATTTGGCATTTTAGAGAAAAATCTTTCGGAAAGATTCAGGTTGGAAGGAGTCGTTTTCCACGAAAATATCGGCCAATACTTTGCTTCCGCAGATATTTTTTTTATGCCCTCGGAAGAAGAGGGTTTTCCCCATGTCTTGCTTGAGTCTATGGCGCTGGGGGTCCCCTTTGTGGCAAGCGATGTCGGTGGAGTAAGTGAAATTATTCCGGAGGAATCTAAAAAATTCATTACTAAAAAAAGGAACCCGCAAGTTTTTGCCAAGCTTATATCTAAAGGCTTAAACGCCCCGATTTCATCAAAGATTTTAACGACAAAAGCCGAGGAGTATGATATTGAAAAAGTTTGGCCTCAATTCGTCAGCTTGTTTTAGAAAGAATCATTAAACAATTATCGATAATTGTTTAATGACTCATGCCTATTTTATTTATAGGCACAATCTAACAATTCACATCCGCCGGCCGGCGGGGAGCCGCTTGTTGGAGATTCGTTGAGCCATGATATTGCTTTGCTGTGATGGTTTAGCTCAACGGAGCTGATTCTACTATTCTACTATTCTAGTATTCTATAGAATACTAGAATAGTAGAATATATGTAACGATGTTTTGCAAAATATCAGTATCGTAAATTCTGGAGTCTGACGCTTAGTGTCTAGAAATCGGGCCAAACCTGTCTTTTTGGTTTCTAATTCTATACTCAATTGACAGATATCCTTTTACGCTATTTTCAAGAAAAATTAACGGCAGTAAGATTCCAAAGGCGACAAACAGGTATTCCAGGACTATCATCTCTGTCATTATTTCCGCTATTATTCCAATCAAAAAAACCAAAAGAATCATAAAAAATTCCTGGAACTGGTGAACGACCCGCAAAATAAGACTTATGAAAGAGTGTTTTTTCTTGGCTTCTTCCACGGGAGTGGTTGAAGTCTCCGGAAGAATAAAAAGCTCCGGGTGCTTTAGATATTTTTTGGCGTAAATTTGGGCGGGCAGACTCCAGCCGGTTCTGATTAAAGACATGGAAAGAACGGACAGGAAACCGGCCACCAAGGTTAATAAAGTCAGACCTCTGTACAATCCTATATGCAAAGAGAGACCAAAAAAGAACAAAGAAGGAATAAGAAGATGATTTATATTATCTAGAAAAATTCCCTTCAGAGAAAATATCTTTTTATATCTGGCCACTTCGCCATCAACCTTATCAAGAAGGATATTTAAATAGAAGAAAATTATTCCGAAGATTAGAGCGGAATATCCGGAGGAAAGAAAAATAAAAAATCCCGTCATTCCGGCCAAAATGCTTAAAAAGGAGATTTGATTGGGACTTAGTCTTGTTTTTAATAAAATAAAAGTTATGTAGATGGAAGGCCCTCTCTGAAGAGAACGATAAAGCCACGGCCTTTCCCTGCCTTCCACCTTTTCCCCTTGTGTAATTTTTCGTAATTCTTTAATACTAATCATGTTCCAATCTACAAATTTATTCCAATTTCCCAATACTTACAAATATTATTTATTTGACCTCAGAATACGCTTTGGTCTTAAAAATTTGTCACTAAAGTTTATCAACAAACCAAGTTTAATCTCTGATTGTTGCAGGTAGTTTTGTATTTGATTGAAATGAAGCCGTGCCAACGCTCTAACTGTTTTTAATTCAAGTAAAACTTTTTCTTCAATAAGAAAATCTACAATATTCCCCGAGTCATTTATATGATATTCTCTTTTGTGAGATATGTTCTCGTTTTTTAATCTTTTCTCCACGGCGCCGGCATATTGTTTTTCTCTAGCATATGAACCAACCTCATTATGGACATCAAAACAGAGCCCGACAATCTTGTATGGAAGATTTGGATACAATAATTCTGGTAACACTTTTTTATTGGTAGGCATTTGTAGTATTAGTGTGATTTGCAAATTGGCACATTTAGCCTTTAAAGCTGGCAATTGGCCTTAATTTAACGGCTCTCCTGGCAATGTTTTTCTCCTCTAGTCTCTCTATGACATATTCTATACCTTCGTCGGTGATGTGAGAAACTTCCTCTCTAAAAGGTTCTTTTGTCCTGTGAATGATTGTCTTTCCGTCTTTTACGGAGGAGGCATTATTCTCCTTGAACTTTTTTATCACCGCTCCGGAACCATGGTCCGTGGAATTCAAATATTTATCGCTCCCATCTTGTCCTAAAATAAGAAAAGAGGCGGTATTGTTAAAGCCGGAAATCAAACTGGTTTCTTTCGGACTTATGCGTGTTACGGTGTGCCGATGAACCACCAAGCCTTTTTCTTGATGTATTGAGTTATGAATCTTTGCCGTTACCAACCTCGCTTTTATCTTTGGATTTATTTTCTCCAAAGCGTCCTTTACTCTTCTATAAATGGCGATGTTAAAAGCGTAACTGTAGTTGAGGGATGCTTTCGTGGCTTGGAAAAGTCTCCGGCCTTCTTCTGAATCTATCGGTATTTCCTGGTATGCATCCGGTCTGAAATAGTATTTATAGCGAGTCTTGAAATTCCTTATGCCATCGGCCGAAAGCAGATGAAAAAATATCTTGCCAAAGAAGTGCAACACCAATTTAATTCTGGAAGCCAAAAAGCCGGCGCCCATCAGCTTCTTGCCCCGGTTGGCAAAGTATCGACCGACATGATATGGAATAAGGCCTCCGCCGCCGTGATACATAATGACGACATTTCCCTTCTTTAGTCCAAATTTCTCGGCAAATTCTTCGTCAAATATTTCCTCCACGACTTGGATTTCTAAAAAGTGATTACCCTTAAAGCCGTAGCCGAGGTCATGTCTGCCGTTTGTAAATGAGGAACGAGGCAGTATTTTTTTAATATTCAAAGCTCTCTGCTCCTCTTCCGAAAAAAGCGAGCCTCTGAATTCAAGATTGTTTAATATTTCTCCGGGCAGATTGAATCTATCCGCCGCCGCCGCCGCCCCTCTTCGAATAATGTCATCAAACTCTCTCAAAGTGAGATCGTATTTCAAAATGGGTCTTTTCTTTAGTCCAAACCAGACCAAGATATTTTCAAAAATCCCGTAGCTTTCTCCCAAATGGTCCTGCATAGCTTTGTAGAACTTCTTTTGAAATTCCGGAGTGGTGTCTTTTTTCTCCAGATTTGTGGCGATGACGCCCATTGAACAGCCCAAAGAAGGCGAGGTCAGGTTTGGCACGATAGTTCCTTTGGTGGCCGTGGCCAGAGAAGAAGGAGATTCATTTTTTATTTTGAAATTCAAGTCGGGGAAAAGGACCGGCGGATAAGCCAAAGAGGGGATTGAGGCAATTTTTTCTAAAACCTCTTCCAAGGCTAAATCTCCTCGTTTAGCCCCCAAATCCTCAATTTTCGGACTTTTTGTGCTAATATTGGAAATATCCATATGTGCGCCTATTATGGCAGATTATGGCTTAAATTCAATGAAATTATATTACTTGACACCTTTGTCTTTTCCCTCAAATTATGCCAATCGCTTGCAAGTTGTTAAAATGTCAGAAGCTTTTTCAGAGATTTCAGATTTTTTTCTTTACATAAGGGAAGCAAGCGAGGGAAAGGAGAAAATTTTTAGTGATTACAATATTAAACCTTTTAATATAAAAGAAGTTTCTTCAAAGAATTTATGGCCAAGAAGTTTTTGGTATGCTTTGTTCTTAAAAAAAGAAGTTGAGCGAAGCGATGATGATACGATTTTTTATTGTCGAGATCTGTTGTTGTCGGCCTGGCTCGCATATTTGAGCCCTAAATTCCGAAAGAATTTTTTCTTTGAGAATCATTCTTTAGGCAAATTTCCGGACTTTCTTTATCAGACAGTTTTCAAGAATGCCAAGGGTATCATCTCCACAAATATTAAAAAAGCCGATGACATCGTGGAGAAGTACGGGATTTCCAAAAATAAAATAGCCGTTTTTGGCAACGGCGTTGATTTGCGCGAATTTGATTCTCTGCCGGACAAAGAAAGTTTAAAAAAAGAGCTTGGTCTCTCCACAAGCAAGACGATTGTTTTATATGCCGGCACTTACACAAAAGAATATGGAAAAGAGATAATTGAAGAGCTAAAAAACAGGATGTCGGAAATGGAATTTATTGTTTGCACGAACAAACCCCGGAATATCGCCCTAAAATATATGAAAGCCTCTGATATTTTGCTTGCCCCCTATAGCGCAAAAAACGAACGCATAAGACTTTACAGTTCCCCGGTCAAAATCAAAGAATATCTGGCTTCCGGAACGCCGATGGTCGTCTCGGATATTCCGGCGGCAAGAGAAATCATAGGAGAGGGAGAGGGATATTTTGCCGAGCCGGATAATGCTGGAGACTTTATGGCGGAGATCAGGAAGATATTGGATAATCCGGAAGAAGGGAAAAGAAGAGCGGAGAAAGTCAAGGAAAAAGCCGGAGATTATTCATGGCAAAAAAGAGCCGAAACAATTTTAAAATTTATTAAAGATAAATTTTAAAGTCAAAAACCAAAAACCAAAATGCAAAAACCTTTGATTTTTAACTTTATATTTTTATGAAACTATCTATAATAATTCCGGTTTATAACGAAGAGAAAACTCTGAAAGAAACGCTTGAACAAGTCTTAGCTTCAAGTGTTCCGGGTATCGGCCAAAAAGAAATAATTGTCGTGGATGACGGCTCAACGGACGGTTCAAAAGAGATAGCAGAAAATTTCTCCAATAAAAATTCGGAAGTGAGACATCTTGTCCACGAAAAAAATTCAGGCAAGGGAGGAGCGGTCAAAACGGGCCTTCATGCCATGACGGGCGACATCGTCATCATCCAGGATGCCGACCTGGAATATGACCCGCGCGAATATGTCAAAGTTCTTTCTCCTATCATAAGCGGCAGGGCCGATATCGTTTACGGTTCGCGCTTCAAAGGGAACGGCCCTCATCGTGTTCTTTACAGTATTCATGCTTTGGCCAATAAATTTTTGACCCTCCTGTCTAATTTTTTTACCGGGCTTAATTTATCCGATATGGAGACCTGCTATAAAGCCTTCAGCCGAGAAGCCGCGGATTCTTTCAAAAGCAAGCTTCGGTCAAAGCGTTTTGGAATTGAGCCGGAGCTTACCGCTTATGCCGCTCGGGGGAAATGGAGAGTCTATGAAGTTGGTATCTCCTATTACGGGCGGACTTACGAAGAAGGCAAGAAAATAGATTGGAAAGACGGCTTGGCGGCCGTTTGGCACATAATCTATTTCAATTTATTGAAATAGAAATTTAAAAGCATGCCCGTACACCAATGAATTTTGGTGTGGTGGGCTAAAATGCAAAAATGCAAAAATGCAATTCAAAATTCAAAACTTTTAGTTTTTTACCCGTACTTTTGACCTTTAATTTTTAACTTTTGACTTAATTTTATCGTGAATCAATTTCTGGACAAAATTCTTCGCTGGCTTCGGTGGCATAAAGTCTTGCCCCATATTAAAGATGGAGATACTGTTTGCGATATCGGTTGCGGCCCGCACGCCGAATTCCTGAAAAACATCTCCTCAAAAATGGAAAAGGGCATTGGCCTTGATAAAAGAGTTGAAGAAAAAAAGGAAGAAAATATTGAGACAAAAAAAATTCTGCTAGAGAATGAGCTTCCCCTTGCCGATAATTCTGTTGATCGGGTGGCTATGCTTGCCGTCTTAGAGCATCTGGATAATCATCTGGAGCTTTTAAAAGAATCCAAAAGGATACTAAAACCCGGCGGAGAAATTTTGGTAACGGTCCCGACCCATTTTAATAAGCCGCTTGGGGAGTTTTTGGCTTTTAAGCTGAAGATTATTGAGGCCGAACAATATCTGGACCACAAAAGATATTATAATAAGAAAGAATTGAGAAGAGATTTGGAAAAGACGGGGTTTGAAATTATCCATCTGGATTATTGGGAATTTGGTATGAACCTGTTTGCTAAAGCAAAAAAGCCCAAATAAACAAATGAGACAAAATGCAAACAAAATCAAAATGGACAAAACACAAAACCCAAAAGTTTTAAATTAATTTTTAACTTTATGAACTTTGAACTAGATAAAAAAACGAGTAGCAAATTTAGTAAACACCTCATGATTTTGTTGGTGGTGGTATTTATTCTAAATTTAAGCTACTCATTTTTTTATCGCATAGAACCTGCAGTTGACGCCAATGCCTATGACGATATTGCTTGGAATTTTGCCCAAGGCATCGGTTATCTTGAAGACGCGTCTCTGGAAGGCGCGCCCGAACTTGATAATGCCGTTGCCAGAGTGGGCCCCGGCTTTGAATTTTTTCTGGCGGCAATATACAAACTTTTTGGCCACCATCTTTGGCTAATTTGGATATTCCACGCTTTTTTCAGAGTCCTGACCGTTCTCTTTATCTTTCTTATCTCAAAGCAATTATTTTCCAAATATGGAGAAGAAATCGGTTTGGCGGCGGGCTTTCTTTTTGGCTTATCCCCGGATTTAATTTTACTCCAAGCCATGTTGATGACCGAGACGCTCGGTTTGTTTCTACTAACTCTCTCAATTTGGCTTGCCCTTCGTCTCATTGACACTCCCAGACTCATCAACGCCTTCTTCTTGGGCTCAAGCTTGGCTTTTGCCACTTGGACTAGGCCGACGACTCTTTTGATTTGGATTATTATGCTCGGTGTCTTGTTGTGGAAGAGATATTACAAAGAAACAGCTCTCCTTTTTGTTACGACCGTTATAATAATGACTCCATGGACTATCAGAAATTTCCATATTTATAATCACTTTGTTCCCACGTCCGCCACTGGAGGCTATGACTTATGGATTGGCAATAATCCAGATGCAGTAGGTGGTTTTGAGAAAACTCCGGAGCAACAAAGAATTAGAGACACTCTACATATTATAGAGCTTGAAACATATGGATTTCATAAATATTTTGAATTTATAAAAAAGGAGCCCTTAAAATTTGTAGAGCTTCAGTTTAGAAAGACTACCATGTATTTCTCGGGCATTAGGCCGACAGGTTGGTGGAGTTTTCTCAAAAATAAACCAATTGACCAAGCCATTACTCTGGGTGCTTCCGGCCTTTGGACTGGAGTCCTGCTACTTTTCGGACTCTCTGGTTTGTGGATTTTCTTCAGAAGAAAAACTGATTTGAAATCGCGGCTCTTCTTGGCTTTTGCTCTTCTCCAGCCCATATCCGTTATTCCGGTTATCGTTGAGTCTAGATACAGGTATCCCTTCTTTCCATTTCTCGCCCTCTTTTCCGCCATGTTTTTGGTTTGGTGGTGGAAGGAAAAGGAAATAAGAACCTATCTAAAGAAAGTACTATTATCTGTCCTTGGGATATTAATAATAATGACAGGTATAGACTTTCTTTATAACAAAGAAGATATATTTAATCGAATAAACAAGTTTATGTAAAACACTAATCCACGAATGAGACACGAATGCCACTAATAAATTCAAAAAAAGTTTTATATCCTGACTTGTCTTATAAAGTGTGTGGTTTGTGTTTCGATACTCATAATAGTTTAGGTAGACATAAGAGTGAAAAATCTTATGGAGATATGCTGGAACAATTACTTACTGAAAATAAGATAAAATTTGAAAGAGAGAAGTCTTTAGAATCATCTTTTGAGTCTGAAAAAAGTCGTAGGAATATCCCAGATTTTATAATTGAAGACAAAATTATTTTAGACATAAAGGCCAAAAGAATAGTTACCAAGGAAGATTATTATCAAATGAGAAGATATTTGGATACAAGTAAATTAAAATTGGGTATTATTGTTAATTTTAGACAAAAGTATTTATCACCAAAACGAATCGCTAATTAATTTGTGGTATTCGTGTGGGGATTTGTGTCATTCGTGTTATAAATAATGAAAATCGTTTATCTAACAAAAGCAAATCTAGCCTTCTCTCGCTCTCATGTTTTTAATATTCTTAAAACCTCTGAGGCTATAGATAAAGCTATAGGAGAAAGAGTTGTCGTCGTGGCTTCAAAGTCTAAGACAAAAGGTAGACTCTTATCTGAAACTGAAGTTTTATCAAAGCATGGTGTGGATGCTTCACACGTACGTATTCTTGAGTGGGGAAGTGAAGAATCTCTGGTGGCTATAAAAAACTCAAACGTAATTTACTATCGAGACTTCAACCTTTATTTCAAAGTTAGGAAATTAAAAAAAGAAGGAAAAGTAGTTGTTTTAGAAGTTCACAGAACAGCACGAAATTTTTTAGAGAAGATTCTTTGGCCATTAAACTTAAAAATGGCTGATATTGTCATAACTATTACGAATGCTTTAAAAAATAAACTAGAGAAACATAATCAAAATATCCACACTGTTTTTGGTAATGCTTATGAGCCATCGCTCTTTGATGCTCTAAGAAATAAGACTAAGGATGAAATTAGAAAGCAATTATCTTTGCCACAAAATGATGTTTTGATTACTTATACTGGTCAGACAAAAAACTATCAATTTTATAATGTTTTCGAATCTATTAAAAACTTGCCTGTAAAAATAGTGTTGGTTGGGGTTACAAATAGAGAAGATTTAGAAAAGGAAGCAAATGAGATTGGCGTTTTTGATAAGATTATTTTAGTGGAAAGAGTTGAAAGAACCGAAGTGCCAGCTTATATAATGGCTTCAGACGTTCTCTTTGTACCCTATGTTAGGGAAGAAGCGGGCGCCTTTCCGGTAAAGATTTTTGAATATATGGGTTCGGGTAGGCCTATTGTGTCATTTGTTAACGAGCCAATAAAAGAAATACTAAAGAGTGGAGAAAATTCTTTACTACTTGAACCACCCACTTCAGATAATTGGGAGAGAGCCCTTAGGAAGATACTTGGTGAAGAGAACTTTGCTAATGCTATTTCAGTGAAAGCACTTGAGGAGTCCAAAAAATACAATTGGCAAAAGAGAGGGCTTGATATTGTTGAAATAATTAAAAATCATGTTTGAGAAAATAATTTACTATAGTGGAATAAATTATTTGTACAAAAAACTTTTTCAGAGACCACATATTATTTGTGTTGGTTATCATAGCGTGAGACCAGAGGCGCTGGCGGAAGTTCCATACTCACACCTGGTTGTTAATACTAGAGATTTTGAAAACCAACTAGAGTATTTGAAAAATAGCGGTTATAAATTTATTTCAATTAAAGATCTTAAAAGTCTCAAAAGGATAGATGATAAATATATTCTTGTTTACTTTGATGATGGATTTAAGGACGTCGTTGACTATGCCTTACCTATTCTTAAAAAGTATGAAATAAGAGGGACGGTCTTTGTGGTTACCGATTATACTTCTGGCAAGTCTAATCCATGGAATGAGAAAAATACTTTTATGACCTGGGGGGATATAAGAGAAAATTTAAACAACTTAGATTTTCAGAGTCATACAGTAAGTCACAGAAAACTAAGTAAACTTGATGAAGAAGATATTATGAAGGAGCTCACTCTTCCGAGGGAGGTTATAATGAAAGAAACTGGAGAGGAAGTCTTTGCTATTTCTTATCCTCACTCAAGTTTTAATAAAAGAATCCAAGAGCTCGCTATTGAGCAAGATTATGACATAACAATAGGTAATGGCAGAGGCTTAAATTTTGATTTGGGGAAGCACCTTAAGAAAATACCGACCTCAAAAATGTCTAACATAAATGATTTTAAAGTTAGAACAGGAATTCTCTATCTTCTAAATAATACAATAAAACGAAAATGAAAGGAGTTTATATAAATAGAAAATTTGGCTTGCCAGTTAGTGCCAGAATGATTTTCCAGGATAAGCTATTTCTCGATTGGATAGAGAAAAATAAGTATCCGATGATTATTCTCATAAGTCAGAACAAAGTCGATGTCCCTAATAGCGCTAATATAAGTTCAAAGAAGACAGCGAATATTGATTTGAAAAAAGATATTAAGGAAATTTTATCTAATTTTAATAGTACAACCAGAAATGAAGTCCGACGCACATTCAAGATGGATGATTTAGAATTTCGACGAGAGGATAGAATTGATAAGAAAATATATAAAATATATAAAAATTTTAGGAAAGATAAGAAATTATCACTTCGTGACAGAAAATTTTTAGAATCTGCCAGTCTTTACGTCGCTTATTATAAGGGAGAGCCTATTAGCTTTGTTACCGTATATGATGTAAGGCCCTCTCTAAGAATACAAAATATTTTTTCTGATATATCCAAGGAAAGCGATTCTGAATTAAAGAAAATCATAGGTTATTCTACCAGACGGCTTATTTATGAGATTGCTAAATTTGGCTCTGAAAACGGCTATAATTTTTTAGATATGGCCGGGGTTAATTTGGATGATCCAAAAAAACAAGGTATTACAAAATTTAAAATGGGTTTTGGTGGGGAATTAGTCGATGAATATACTTACACTTACAAGAGCCCTTTTTTGAGGAAGATGTCTTTGTTTAAAAATAAATTTAAATGATGAGAAAAATACAGATTGACTCAAAAAACTATATCGGGTTGAGATATAACCACAAGGTCCGATGGATGAACTTTTGGCATCAGGTCCGGGAAATTTCGAATCTTGCCGACGCTCCGGCGGAGGTTTTAGAAATAGGAAAGGGGAGCGGCTTAGTTTCAAAGTATCTAAGAAAAATGGGCTATGTCGTAACGACATTGGACATAGACAAAACCGTAAAACCGGATATTTTGGCTTCGGTGGAAGATATTCCGACGGAGGACGGTAAATTTGACTTGGTTCTCTCGGCGGAAGTCTTGGAGCATCTCCCGTACGAAGAAGCGCCCAAGGCCTTGAGAGAGATAAGAAGAGTGACAAAAAAATCCGCCGTAATATCATTACCCTACGCCGGCAGTTATTTTAAATTTTTCTTGAAAATTCCGAAGTTTCCCGAGATAGACATTTTCATCCCTATTCCGTATTTCTGGAAAAAGCATAAAGTTACGAAAGAACATTATTGGGAAGTCGGGAAGAAAGGATTTTCCGTTAAAAAAATAAAAGCGCTTATAGAAAGGGCGGGGTTTGAAATCAAAAAGTCAAAAGTTTTTAGAGATGATTTTGATCATATATTTTTTGTTTTGGAAAAATGAAAATATTATTTTTTACAAAAGGAAATAGAAATGTCGCATCCTCTAGGCAGAGGGTTTGGCAGTTGGCAGAGAGGTTAGAGGAAAAGTACGGCCTTGAATATGATGTAGTTCATGGTATTGGCTATAATCTTTTTTCCTTGGACCCAGGCAGGTTTTCTTTATGGTGGGGTGTCGTGAAGAAGCTTTTTAATAAAAAATATAACCTATTTTTTGTTCACAAATCTCTTTTTCCGTTAGATATTGTGAAATGGATAATCATTGCTTCAAAAATTAGGAGAGTACCTATAATTTATGACCTGGATGATGCTGAATGGGCCCATTCAAGATTAAAGACAAAATTATTGGCAAAAAACGCCAAGATTGTTTTTTGTGGCAGTCATCATATAAAAGAGAAAATAGGGAATTGGACAGAGAAAACTATATTAATTCCCACTGTTATAGATTTTGATATTTACAGTAAATATACAATAAAGCACACGGAAAAAGATGTCCTAAATATAGGTTGGGTGGGTTTTGGACCAAGCTATGTCAGAGACGGCCATTTGGAAGTATTAAGAGACGCTCTTGAAGAAGTCTCGAAAGACATCAAAATAAAATTTACTTTTATTGGCTCAAAGGGCGAGCCTTTTGTAAAGGATTACTTTAAGGGTAATTACGAAGTTAAATTTATAGATGAATTAAACTGGTCTAATCCAAATGAAGTGCCCAAGGCCTTGAAAGAGGAAGGTATTGATATTGGAGTGGCGCCCATTCTTGAAACCAAATTTGATAAGGCCAAATGTGCCTTCAAGATCATTGAGTATATGGCCGTCGGATTGCCAGTCATTGTTTCTCCTGTTGGAGAGCAAAAAGTAGTGGCAAGAGATGAAACTGATGGGTTTTATGCTAAAAATAAAAATGAGTGGGTCAAATATATAAAACGACTTTCTGATTTTAAATTGAGAAAGAAAATGGGTCTCTCTGGGCAAGAGAGGATAAAGAAAAATTATTCTTATGAATCTATTTTGTCTGTTGTCTATAAAGAAATAAAAAATGCCACCAAATAATCCAAAAGTCAGTGTTGTCTTGCCTACATATAACAGAGCCCATTTACTTGAGAGATCTGTTAAAAGTGTTCTTGAGCAGTCATATAAAGACCTTGAGCTTATTATTGTTGACGATGGCTCCACTGATAATACGGAGGAATTGGTAAAAAAATGGCAAAAAGAAG